>OCVV011337095.1_pt1 | contig 88145 bp, 91 predicted proteins | sample 1539721 | NCBI WGS metagenome assembly OCVV01 (sample SAMN02144230, study PRJEB22623) | gut metagenome | biome: sheep rumen | host: Ovis aries | place: New Zealand
AATATAAGAATTTTTTCTTGAATCACTAATATATGTTGTAACACTTGGTATTGCAATTATCATTAGTACACCAAGTATTATTATTACAGCAAGTAATTCAATTAAAGTGAATGCATTGTTTTTCTTTTTTGTGCTTTTTCTTGTAGTTGTTTTTCTAATTGTCTTTTTGTTATTAGACTTCTTAGTAATAGTTTTCTTTGCATCTGTTTTCCTTTTAGTAGTATCTTCTTTTTTCTTCTTCATAAAACACTCCTATCCTCAACTAAATTATAAAATTAAAAAATATATAAATCAAATAATTTGAATTATGCATAAGTAAAGAATTGTAAACAAAATATTTTTCTACCATATGTATTATTTAATCTTTGCAAAAAAAGTATTTACATTTTAAATAAACATATTCATAATATAAACGAATAATATTCAAAAAGGAGGAAAGATTATGGAAGAAAGAACAATTGAAGACTTTGAAGCATTATTATCTTCAAAAAAGCTAAGTGAAGCGAAAAATATTTTAAAAGAAATGAATGAAGTTGACATGGCAGATTTTATTCAAAAATTGCCAGAAGAAAAGCTCATTCAAGCATTTAGGTTACTTCCAAAATCGATTGCAACAGATGTATTTGTAAACATGGATGAAGATGTACAAATGAGACTTATAACATCATTAACAAATAATGAAGCGACATCAATTATTGAAGATATGTTTACAGATGATGCTGCTGACCTCTTTGAAGAAATGCCTGCTGTAATGGTATCAAAATTACTAAGTGGAGTATCAAAAGAAACAAGAACACAAATTAATAGACTATTAAAGTATCCTGATAACTCTGCTGGATCACTAATGGCAATGGAATACATTCATTTAAAAAAAGGATTAACTATTAAAGAATCAATTGAAAGAATAAGAAAACAAAAAGATGATTTTGTATCTTATGATTCATGTTTTGTTACAGATAATGAAAGAAAACTTCTTGGATATGTAACAGTTAAGGATTTATTAATAAATGATCCAAATACACTTATTGATAATATTATGAATGAATGTGAACATTCAGTTAATACATTAGCAGATCAAGAAGAAGTAGCTGCTATATTTAAAGATTATGACTATTCTACTCTTCCAGTTGTTGATATGGAAGATAGACTAGTTGGAATAATAACAATTGATGATATTGTTGATATTATGGAAGAAGAAACAACAGAAGATATTGAAAAAATGGCAGCAATAACACCAAGTGATAAAACATATATGAAAACAGGAGTATTCGAAACATGGAAAAAAAGAATACCATGGTTACTTTTATTGATGATTAGTGCAACATTTACAGGTCAAATAATAACGCATTTTGAAAGTGCACTATCAACATACGTAATATTAACTGCATTTATCCCAATGCTTATGGATTCAGGAGGTAATGCAGGAAGTCAAGCATCTGTATCTGTTATAAGAAGCTTATCACTAGATGAAATAGAATATAAAGATACTTTTAAAGTATTATGGAAAGAATTTAGAGTAGCAATATTATGTGGTATAACACTAGCTTTAGCAAATTTTGCAAAATTAATGCTAGTTGATAATGTAAGTATTACAATTGCACTAGTAGTATGTTTAACATTAATTGTAACTATTCTAATAGCTAAATTAATTGGAAGCTTTTTACCAATACTAGCAAACAAATTAGGTTTTGATCCAGCAGTCATGGCAAGTCCATTTATAACTACTCTAGTTGATGCAACTTCGTTAATTATATATTTTAGATTTGCCACAATTTTACTAGGAATATAAAAAGAACTTATTAATAAGTTCTTTTTTCATTTATTAAATTACTTAATATCAGGCATAGCATTTATATCAGTCATTCCAAATCTAAATGCATCTGAAATTGTTACAGACTTTTTAGCTTGGATATTTCTTTTATTTGACCATTCATTTAATCCAATTCTATAAGTTGAGTCGCCAATATTATTTGCTACAACATTCCATGCCTCTATTACTTTAATTTGACTAGGTAAAACTAAATCAAAGCTCCAATTAGAAATGTCAAAATTAGAAGTATTAGTAATTATTACATCATATATTGCACTATAATCTCCTGCATTTCCCCAATAATTTTTCCTTTTCAATTCAACATTTATTGTAGCTAAATCAATATTCATATCCTCAGCATTACCTTTTACTCCACTAGGGCTTTGTCCTTCTTGAACATCATTAGATAAGAATGTATATGATATTTTTCCATCATCAAGGGACAAGTTATAATCTCGATCCATTTCAATTTGAATTTGATTGCTCTTAGTTTCACCTGGACTAATAAAATGCCAAAAATCACTTAAACCAGTTAAAGTAACTTTATCACCATCTAAAGAAAGTGATGCAAAAGAAAGTGAATTAGAAACAATCGAAGTATTATGTGGCAATATAAATGAAGCGGTCCAAGCAGTTAAAGAAGTTTCCCCACTATTAGTAACATAAACAGTTACATTACATCTTTTTTTATTAGATCCAGAATTCCAACAATCTTCTTGTTCCATTCTTAAAGTAAGAACATCTAATTTCCAAGTGGTATTATTAATTTGAGTTGGTAAAGTAACATCAGGAGTATCTCCACCACTATTTCCACCTTGACCACCACTTTGACCAGAAGTTTTATCTATCCAATCACCCATAAAGCAATTATCATTCAAAACCAATACTTTATCAGTTCCATCAATAAGAACATTTGGAGAAATAGTACTTATGCCAGTCTCAATTTTATCAACATCTAACTCGTCTTCATTGACTAATTCAATTCCAACTTCTGACTCATCAGTACTTGCCCAATAATAGTCATATCTTCTTCCATCAAAAGTAGTTACAATATATCTATCTTTCCATTTTCCATAAGGACTACTATCAATATCATTTTCCATTTGTAAACATTTAGCAGGGATATAATATGTTGCTGAAGTATCATAAGCTTTCAATTTTCCATTATTAAGTAAAAATCTTGCACTACTAATATAAGCTTTAGCAGATGCAACATAAGCGCTTTTTCTTGAATCGCCAATATAATTACTAACACTAGGTATAGCAATAATAAGTAGAATAGCAAGAATTATAATAACTGCCAATAACTCAATCAATGTAAATGCTTTACTATTTTTTAAAAATTGTTTTTGTTTTCTTTTATTCTTCTTTTGTCTTTCATTTTCTTTTACTATAAAATCATGATTATTCATATAATCACCTCTATCATAATATTACTATATAATAATATTTACAAAAATTAAATAATTATTTTAAAGTTTTTTTTGCATTTTACACATTATATGATAAAATTTATTTATAATATTTGGAGGATTTATGAAAAAGTTAATTATATTAGTAGTAGCATTAAGCATATTTTTAGTTGGATGTGGAAACGAAGAAAAAAAAGAAGAGCCTAAAAATGGTACATATAGCTGTACTAAATTTGAAGAATCTGGAGGAGAAAATGCTGAATCAACTGTATACGTTGAAATAGTAGATGGTAACATAAATAAAGTATACTCTACACTTAAGTTTAAAACAGAAGAAGCATTTAAAAATGTTTGTGATGGACTAGATATTTCTAATAGATATAGCGAAAATAAAATTGATTATGAGTGTAATAACAAAACAATAAAATTCTTAGATTATTTTCAAACTCATGAAAATAACAATTACACTTTACAAGAATTTGTATTAGATTTAAAAGCAATGGGATTTGGATGTTCTTTTGAAGCAAAATAAATAAAGCATAAAAATGCTTTATTTTTTTTATTCTAATATAATATCAGTATGTGGTGGAATTTCTTCTTTTTTAATAACTTCTTCAAAGACAGGTTCTAAATCATCATTTTTATCTTCCTTTTTTGCAATAGTTAACTGTGCACTTACTGGTTCTACAATAATTCTTCCAAGTGTTTTAAACACATATTGAATACTATTTCTACTTTCATCATTAACAAAAGAAAGAGTTATATTAGATTCATCTTTTAACTTAAATTTAGGAGTAATCTTATATACTCCCTCAGTCTCTCCTTCTTCTCTTTCTATTTCAACATCAAAATATTTTGATAAATCATCATCAAGCCCATTATAATTAACAAATTCATATTCGAAAACAGGATCATTTTCTCCTTCAAACTTTAAAGTATCTTTTACTTTTATATATGTATATCCATAAACTACATGACAAATAACATCACTAGATATATAATTGCCAATACCATCAATTTTTTCACAAACACTCCCAGGATATTGAGCTTCATTCATAGCATTTTCTTCATCTAAATAATTTAATTCACTAACATCATTAACTATATTTCTAGTAAATGCCCAACTTCTTTTATAATCAATTCCTTCAATTAATTCATCATCAACATTAACTTTAGGTAGTTTACCTGTACTCCAATCTCCACCATACCATTTCCACATAATGTCTCCAACATAATTATCAATATGTTCTTCTCTTTCTTCAGCACTAACAAAAGAAATCATAATAGAAACAACAAAAAATAATACAAGTAATAATTTAATTTTTTTCATAAGTATCCTTTCTTTATACTTCTATATACTTTATGAAGAATTAAATTATTTTTTAAACATTTTTATAGAATTTTATTTTATTATAAATATAATATATAAATAAGGTGAAATTATGAGCGAACTAAATCAAAAAGAAGAAATTTTAAATCAAATTAAATTTATGATAGATACTTCTCCAGAAGAATTTATAAATATTGCAAAAGATGCAATCAGTCTTTTTATAAAAAGTACATTGTTATTCGGTATTAATAGTAATCAGTCAAAAGAATCATTAAATACTTTAAAAGAAATGTTTAAAATTTTAAAAAAAGAAAAAGAAATATTATATGAAATTGCAAACAATATTAATTATATTGATTTAAATGAAACAAGTGATTTTATAGATACTCTAGATGAATTAAATGAAAATACATATAACTATTATGATTCTATTTTAGAAAATATTGATATATCTTGCGAAATAAGAAATAAAAATAGAGTTATAAAACCTAGAGAAAGTTTTAATTCACTAATTACTGATAACTCATATGTAAAAAAAGAAAAAGAACTAATAAAGAAAAAAGATGATTTAATAAAATAAATCATCTTTTATTCAAACTTAAATAAATTTAACCCAATCTCATCATCATGGTATCTATCTACTACACCATCAATAACAGAAACAATCATTTCACAAGTAGCACTAACAACTGCTCTATTTAAGTGTCCGCCAAACACCTCACCATTTTCATTTCCAGCACTCATATGAATATGAGTATAAAACTCATTATTCATAGTGTTAATTGTTCCAGTAAGTGATACTATTTCAAAGTTTCCTTGAAAACTATTAGAATAATATTTCTTTTCATCAACTTTATAAACTCCTACAGTAAAGTCATTAGTTGCTCCAAGAGCACGAACAGAAGCAAGCTTTATATTTTCTTTTAAAGCAAGTTCTTTAATTTTATCCAATATTTCTTCTCCTTTATCAATTCTTACAACAATATCATTTTTAAATCTTCTATATTCCATATTTTCCTCCTTAATTATTTATTAATATTTTACCTATTATTTCATCATCTAAATGATCAACAAAATACTCTGCATCTGAATTTGTTCCAGACACCATACCATAATGTATTGGAATTGCTACCATTGGTTTTATATAATTTACATATTCTATTGCCTCATCTTTATTCATAGTATAAATTCCTCCAATTGGAACAAAAACTACATCACACTTTACTTCTCTTGCATCAGGAGTATTATCAGTATCACCCATAATATAATATTTTCTATCATCAAAATACATCAAATATCCAACCCATTTTTTATCTTTAGGATGAAAATTTTTCTCGTTATTATATGCCCTGACTGTTTCAAATTTTATGCCAAGAACTTCATATTTATGATTAGGTTCAACAAATACTATCTTATCATCCGAAAATCTTTTTTTAATTTTATCTTCTAAAGAAAAAGGAGCGACAATAATTGTACTACTATTCCTTACTTTATCAATACTTTCTTCATCGAAATGATCATAATGATCATGTGTTACAAAAATAATATCAGCATCATTAAAATTTTTCTTTACATTAAAAGGATCAAAATAAATAACTTTATTTTTACAAAATCTTATACTACTATGACACAAAACTTCTATACCATTTAACATATTATCACCTCTTATATAATTATATTTTATCATATAAAATAGATTAAATATTTATAAAATTATAAACTTATTTAATTATAACAAAAAAAGGATGTCTAACATCCTTTATTATTAATATAATATTTAAAAAACTAATTCCGTATTGCTAGAAAACTTGAATAGCGTATAATGAACAAATTGCCTTTCATTAGTACAATTTTACTCAAATTTTCGTAAACTCAATTACTTAAACAATACCATAATTTTTTAAATCGTAATACAAAATTACCATTATATTAATTTCACTATTTTCAAATTTTATCAATTTAATAAATACTAATGCCGTAATCTATTATTTTAATAGATTAAATACTATTAAAAATCAAAAATAGGATTAAATAATTTATATGGGCATACATTATAAATATATTTAATATAGTGATAATGGAAATAATAAGTAAATAGAGTTTTACTCTTAATTCCATTTACATAATTATAATAATAAAAAAGAAAAAAGAAGTCAATAAAAAAGAACTAATTAAAGTTCCTTTTTTGTTTTTTTAGCTGGTTTTGTTTTCTGTCTATTTGAAAAATCATTACTTACATAATCATTTGATTTAGACTCTTTTAATAACTTTTTATTATCGTCCATTTTTTCTTCAAGTTGAGTAAATTTAGAATTAGTAAATGCAATTCCAATAACTGCACAAACAACTACTACTAAGCAAACAATTAAAGTGTCACTTCCATTGCTACCACTCTTATTATCTTCTTCTAAGCTTTTTTTATACTCTTCCATTACATCATATCTATCGCTTTTTTTAGTATCATATAATGTTTTAATAGCATTCTTTATTCCTTCACCATAAGCTTCAGCATTAAATCCTGGGAATACTTGATCACCAATTATAATATAAGGAACACCACTTGCTGGTTTACCTAAAAAATTAGAAATAGCTGTCATATATTGACTATTATTTGAATCATTCCATACTTCATATGATTCCATTTTAAAGTATTTTCCATATTCATTAGTAATAGAATTCATAAAGTCTAAAAATGCTCTACAATATGTACATCCTTTTCCTCTAAATAAGTAAATAGTAATTGCATCCTTATCTGGTGAATACTTTTCATATTTTTTTTCTAGCTCTTCTTCTTGTAATGTCTTTTCGAAATCCAAAGTATTATATTTAATTTCTTTAGCTAAAGTAACACTAGGAATAACTAAAAGTACAAGCAACAAAACAACAAGTAAAATTTTATTTTTTTTCATATACAAACCTCCATAATGTACAAAATAATTTTATAACAAGATTAATATGTTGTAAAGAATTTAATTATCGATAATTGTAATTTTTCCTTCTTGATCTATTTTTGCATTAACGCTCCAATTATTTAAATCATTAATAATTCTTTGCTTTTCACTTCCATCTAAAATAGTAGTAAATTTATTTTTTTGTAATGCAGGTATTACATAATAGTTCATAATTCCATTTTTCTCTAATTTAATTTGAAATATCGCGCTATCTTCAGTATTGCCATTAAAAATAAAATCTCCTAAATTATATGCAATGATTTTTCCTTTATAAAATTCAAATCCCTGTAAAACATGAGCATGATGTCCAATAACAGCATCAGCACCAGCATCAATATACTTTTTAGAACTTTCAACTTGTTCTTTTTCTAATTCATGATAACCTTCTTTACCATAATGAATTATTGCAATAACATAGTCACTATTTTCTTTTACTTTTGATATTTGGTTTATCATATTAGTTGGATCATAGCATCTAAAAACCCCTTCACTATCAACAGTTGCTCCAGGAGTTAAAATATATTTTTCAGCTCTTGTTGCATTTAAAAAAGCAAATTTATAACCATTAATAACAAAATAATAAGGGGCCATTGCTTCATCTAAATTATGTCCAGCACCAATATGTGGTAATTTATACTCATCAAATGTATCTAACATGTCTAAAAAAGCATCTTTTCCAAAATCATAAACATGATTATTAGCAAGAGTTAGCAAATCAACTCCCATCTCGTGATAAATATTTAGTCTTTCAGGCTTTGCTCTAAATGTATACTGTTTACCATTCATAGCTTTTCCCCTATTGCTAACAGTAAACTCTGAATTAGCAACCATCAAATCACTTTCCTTCATAACCTTTAAAGTTTCTTCAGAAAGAATCCCTAAAACTCCTTTATTTCTTTTATCGTATTCAGGCATTATATACCAATTATCTGCAAGAGAAATATCACCAACAAAACTAAGTGTACTTGTATCACTTGAATCTATAATTTTAACATTACTATTTTCGGTATATAATCCATTATACAAATCATTTAAAACTATGAAAGAATAATTAGTAGCTAAATGCCAAAGATTAATGCTATATTCATTTTCATTCAATAAATTATCCATTTTTTCAAGAGATTCAGGATATTTTTCATTAACCCATTGTAAAAATTCTTTACTAATACCATTATTATTTAACTTATCATATAGCTTATCAACAATATTAATTTCAATAATTGGTTCATCCACCACAATATTATTATTAGACTTTTTATTAAAATTATTTAAGAATAAAACAAAAAGAATAAACAAAAGTAAAAAAATTAATGGTTTCCATTTTAACTTCCTTTTTACCATAATAACCTCACTAGCATATAAAATAATTATAGCATAATAATTAAGCAAAATAAAAGCTTTGCACAAAAGCAAAGCACAAACTAACGTTTTAACCCTAAATCTTGTTCACAAAATTTATCAAATTTTAAAGTTTCTTCATTTTCTATATCATTTTCATCCATAACAGACTTTACATCAATTTTTCCATGAGAATAAGAATAACTTACCATAGCAAGTTTTCTATCATAACCTTCTCCAGTTGTTATGTCAAAACCTTTAATACCTGTAACTAATACTACATCAAGCCCATTTTCTCCAATTTCTTTCATAGCATCAATACTTAAGTAACGTCCATCCCCATTAGATTTAACAACTCCTGAATAAGTAATAGTATTATTAAATAACTCAAAAGATTTATCAGAAAAATTAACTTTTAAATCACGCTTTTTATTAGTTTTACAAACTTCACTTTCTATAATATAAATGTAACCTAATGTTCTCTTAGCAATTGATTCATATAAAGAAATTGCATTTTTTGAATTTAATTTTTCATTTGAATACATACCAAAACACCTCTTACTACAAGTTTGTATTGTATGAAAAAAAAATATCTTTGTCAACTAAGTAAAACATATTTCTTATATTTTCTCATAATAATATTTTTATAAAAAAAAACTAAGAATCAAATATTGATACTCAGTTTTTTTATTTCCTATTAACAATCAAAGCTATAATTGGATATATTTCTAATCTGCCAAGAAGCATACCAATACACATTACAAGTTTAGATAAATCACTAAATAATGAAAAATTAGGTATTTCAAAATACAAACCAACATTTCCGAAAGTTGTAAAAACAGCATTTAATGACGTTTCAAATGAAAATCCATCAATTGAAACAACAAACAAAATAATTAAAATTAGAATTATATACAAAAACATAAAACTTTTAGTACTATTAAGAGTTTCCTCTTCTACTTTTTTCCCTTCAAATGTAATTACTTTAACACTGTTAGGATGAACTATTTTTAATATATCTCTTTTAATAATTTTAAAAATAAGAATTAATCTTGATATTTTAAAGCCACCACATGTACTTCCAGCGCAAGCAGAAACAACCATAATAAATAGAATCCATACTCTACATATAGTAGGATATATATTAACATCTCCAATACTATAACCAGTACTAGAAATAAATGAACTAGTATTAAAGAATCCATTTAACAAAGCATCATAAACATTACCAAAAAAAGATAAAGAATTAATAAAAAGTAAGAATACAGTAAATAGATATAGCCCTATATATACTTTAAGTTCTTCGCTTTTAAAGATAGATTTAAAATCTTTAACTAATAAAAGAAAATAAATATTAAAGTTTATACCAAACAAAAACATAAAAATAGAAACTATAATCTTTGCTGATGAAGAATAAGTAGCTAAGCTTGTATTTAAAGGACTAAATCCACCAGTTCCAGCAGTTCCCATTGATATTAATAAACTATCAAATAAAGAAACTCCTGATAAAAGAAGTAAAATAAACTCAGAAATAGTTAATACAAAATAAATTCCATATAAATAATATAAAGTTTTTTTAATTCCTGGAACTAATTTAGATACTGTTGGTCCTGGCATCTCAGCTTTTAATAAATACATTGATTTATCATTTTTTGCAAGAGGAATTATTGCCATAACGAATGCTAAAACGCCCATTCCACCTATAAAATGCATAAAGTCTCTCCAAAAAAGAATGCTTTTAGGAAGATATTCAACTTCTTTAAAAATAGATGCACCAGTTGTTGTAAATCCCGATACAGATTCAAAAATTGCATCAACAATAGAAACATTTGTCTCAAAGAATATGGGAACCGCACCTATTAAACTAATAAAAAGCCAAGAAAGAGTAACAATTCTAAATCCATCTTTCGCAAATAAATGTTTATTATCAGTCTTTAAGTTATTTAATAAAGACCCAATAAGAAATGTTATTAAACTAACAATAAAAAATGAAAGGCATCCTTCTTTAAAAAATAATCCAACTATAAAAGGAATAATAAGTAAAAAGGAATAGCCTATCAACACTTTTCCAATAAACTTATATACAATCTTATTTCTCATAAATTACACCAAGATATCATTTATTTCTTTAACATTAATATTTTCATCAACTGCTAAAGCAATAACATCTCTTTCTTTTATTTCATCACTACCACTTGGAAAAATAATTGATCTTCCTCTTAAAATTGCTACAACAAGAACATTACCTTTAAATTTTAATTCTTTAAGTTTGATATTTAAACCTTTAAATCCATGCTTTACATTAAATTCTAATACTTCAAATTTTTCTTTATCAAACTTATAAATAGACTCACAACTACTATTAGTACTATTTTGCATTGCTCTAACATATTGAACAATAGAATTAGTAGCTATTTTATGAGGTGCAACTACTGTATCAAGTTCTGCTTTATCTAATATTCCATCAAGATTTATATGATTTACCTTAGTAATAACACTTGGAACATTAATGCTTTTAGCAAACATAGAATGGACAATATTTTCTTCATCTATGCTATTAAGAGATATAAAGCAATCAAAATTTTCAATATCTTCTTCATAAAGTAAGTTTTGATTAGATACATCTCCATTAATAACTAAAGCTTTTGGAATTTTTTCGCTTAATAATCGACACCTTTCCTCATTAGCCTCTATTATCTTAACAAACATTCCCATCTCAATTAACATTTGAGCAAGATAAACGCAAGTATTTGAACCTCCACTAATCATAATTTTTTTATTTTCTTGTCCAACTAAATTAGAAAATTGTAAGAAAGATAATATTTGATCTCTTTGACCTGTTACATGTATTTTATCTCCTACCTCTAGAACACTATTACCTCGTGGAATAATAGTCTCACCATTTCTCTCAAGAGCACATATTATTACTCTTTTTTTTAGTTTTCTAAGTAAACTATTTAATGTTAACCCACTAATTGTACTATTTTCTTTAATTTTAATAGAAACCATATACATTCTACCTTTAAAAAAAGAAATAGTATCCAAAGCATTAGGAATACTTAAAATTCTAGCTATATGAGCAGCAGTCATATATTCAGGATTAATGGTCATTGAAAGACCTAAGTCATCCTTTAATAAACTAATTGAAGAAGAATACTCTGGTGTCCTAACACGAGCAATAGTCTTTTTAACACCAAGCTTTTTTCCCAAAAAAGAACACATAATATTTTTTTCATCTTTATCCATAACACTAATTAGTAAATCTGAACTCTCTATTCCACTTTCTATTAAAACATTAGAATCCAAAGCATTACCATTTACATAAAATACATCTTCATTATTTACTATATCTTTATTTGTAAACACTTTATCATCAATAATAGTAACTTCATTACCATCAAGTGCTAATTCTTTTGCCAAATACTCTCCTAGTTTCCCTATTCCAGCAATAATAATCTTCATATCATAATCACCTTTGATTATTATATACAATTAATTAAAAAAAGTAAATGATTAACATTTACTTAAGCTTTTACTAGAAAAATATTGTTCTAACTCTTTCTTTGTATAATATTTTTCTACAAATAATTCATTAATATCTACATTTGATATTAACTCTTCAACATCTTTAAAAGTTAAATTAGGTAGTAAAAGTCTGCCGACTTCAGAAGGTAGTGTAAAACTATCGAAATCTTTAATTAATTTCATCTCTAATTCTTTTACATAGCCTTTTGGAAAAATAATCCCTTTAGCACTTACTAAAGACTGAAGATTTAAAGAACCATAAATTGTATCAGGTAATACTAAGTTTTCTGCACGTTTTAAAAAAGATAAGTTAACATCTTTCATCATTGTTTCTGGAAAAATTACATTTTTAGCAGTATTAAGTTCTCTAAAACTGACCCCTCCACATTTTGGTACTATAAAATTTTCAATATATTGAACTTTAGGCATTTCAAAAGTTCCATATATTTCTTTTGGAAAAGAAACATTATTAAATGTTTTTAATGCAAATAAATTCAAATTATTTTCAATTATTTCAGGAAACTTTACATTACTTGCATCCTCTAAATTTTCCATCTCTAAAGTTCCAACTATACTTCTTGGAAAATGATAATTAGAAAGAGTCTTTACACCATTTAATACTAAAGAACCTTTAATGTCATCACTTAATTTCAAGTTTTCTAAATTTTCCAAGCCAGATAAATTTAATTCATAAAATTTACTAGGAAAATCAATTCCAGCAGCATCCTTTATATAATCTAAAAACAAACACATTTCACTACAATCAACTTCTCTAAAAATTTTATTTAAATCATCAACCATATTTCTTTTATTTCTAATTTCATTAATTCTTCTATCTGCTGAATAACCAAAACTCTCAATTGTATCTCCTATTTCATATAAAAAGCATAACTCCTCGTTAGATAATTCTTCATTATTATTCATTTTGTCTTCTATCAATGAAAGTCTTTGAAAATCTTCTAGTGCTTTTCTACTATTACCTATATATGGAAATTCTTCAAGTTTATCATTTAAAATTTTAAACATAGATCTTTCCAAGTTTTGATTATCAATAATTCCTCTAATTTCTTGAATAGAATCTCCAAATGTTCTAATTGCTATCCTAGGAACCTTAAATTCATTGTTTTTATCTTTTGAATAATAAATATAAAAGTTACCATAGGAAATATAATTAGAAGCTATTTCCTTTTGATTAATGCACCATCCAGTATTATATCCAATAATATCACTAACAAGTTTATCAGCAGAACTATGCCTAGGATATTTGACCCATATTCCCTCATCATCTATACTTTTTCCTTCTTTTAAAAACTTGACATACAACTTTTGGAAATTTAAACTTCCAACAATATTTTCATCAAATTCAACTTTCATCAAACTAGATAGATAATTAAACATTTTTTCTACTATTCCTTGATTAAATTCTAAGAAAGGAAATGCCGATGTTTTAGTTCTTTTTGTAATTTTATCAATTTCTTTATCATAACTACCTGATTTTAACACTCCACGAATTAAATAATACTTAAACCATATTGGATATTCTGAATCAATTAAGAAATCTAACCAAACATCAAGTGATTCTTTTTGGCTAGTCCTAACTATTTCAAGTAAATTATTTTTTTCATCTTCACTTAGTTCTCTGCCGAGATTCGATTTATTAATATCAATATATCTTTCAGGTAATTTATCACATAAATACTTATTATAAAAAAAAACTTTTGATATTTCTCTATTTCTATTATTTAATTTAACTTTTTTAATAACATTATCCAACCTAGATAAATACTTTGCTATTTTAGTATTTGGATTATCACTTTTTAAAGAAGTTATTAGAACTTCCTTACTAATATGTAAGTCTTTAAATAAATAATTTAAAAAAGACTCTTCATTATCACACTTCATTATATCCCCTCAAATCATGGCATATTATACCACATTTTAATAAAAAAGAAAAGATAAAAAGAAAATAATTACTTTTTATCTTTTTTTTGTTTAACGTTACTATCATTTTTATTTTGTAATTCGCGATAATTAACCTTACCTATTTTAGTAATCGGTAAAGATTGTCTAAATTCATATTCATATGGAATAGCATATTTTACTATATTTTTCTCACAATATTTTTTTATTTCTTCTTTAATCTTATTTGTTACCTCATATTCTTTCTTTAAGACAATTACAGCTTTTGCAACTTCCTGTTTAACTTTGTGTTTAATTCCCACTACAACACAAGAATCAACATATTCACATTTTGATATTATTTCTTCTAGTTCAAGTGGATAAATATTATAACCATTAGAAATAATCATTCTCTTAAGTCTAGAAGAATAATGTAATACTCCATCATCATTTAAATATCCTAAATCACCGGTATGAAGCCAAATATCTCCATCGCTATGTCTTCTCAAAACAATAGCAGTTTCCTTATCTTGATTTACATATCCAAGCATTACACTAGGACCTTTAACGCATATTTCCCCTACTTCATTATATCCCTTTTCAATATCAGAATAAGGTTCAAATATTTTTATAATATTATCAGGATTTGCAATTCCTATATTATCTCTATCTTTTACACTTTCACATGTAGCAGAAATAAATGCAGTAGCTTCAGATAAACCATATCCAACTTGAATTTTAGCAATAGAACCACATTCTCTAAAATAAGTTTCTGTTTTAGTTCTAAGTTCACTACTTAAATAATCTCCACCAGATAAGATAACTTTAACACTTTCAAAACTTTTAGAGCCTAGCTTCTTACCTTTAATAATTACATTAAGCATAGTAGGAATAACTGGTAAAAGATTTGGCTTTTTCTTTGCGATAGTTTTATTTATTTTAGACATATTAATCTTAGGAATTAAAATACATTTCAAGCCAATAGAAAGTGGAACATGAATACAAACACATAATCCAAATCCATGAAAAATTGGTAATGCTGATAAAATAGAATACCCAGGCTTTGCCTCTTTACATACATACTCACACTGTTTAGAAATAGAATTAAAGCATAAATTAGATAAAATAATTCCTTTAGTCTTTCCAGTAGTACCACCACTATAAATGATTACCGCTGGATCATTTTGTGATCTATTTACATGAGTATTAACTACATGTTCACCAATCTTAGTAAAGTTTTTCCAGTCAATAACTTCTTTCTTATAACGCATATTCTTTTTATTTTTTTTATTATATAAAAATTTTAGAATACCATTCATACTATTACTTACATTACAAACAACAATTGTAGCATCAAGATATTTAACTTGTTCATAAGAAGCATCTGTTGTAAAGATAATAGTAGAATTAACTTCACTCATTGCATCTTTTATATCTTGTTCTTTACTTAATGGATGAATTATATTACAAATTGCCCCTATTTTATTAACTGCATATATTATAAAAATTGCTTCAGGAATATTTGGCATACAAATTGTAACACACTCATTTTCAATAACATTTAACTCTTTTAATGCAACTGCAACTCTATCTATATTTTTAATTAGTTCTTCATAAGTATATACTTTATCAAAATATTCTAAAGCCAAAAAATGAGGATATTTAATAGCAATATCTGAAACAGCATCATACATTGAACCATTATAATAATCTAAATGTTCTGGCATTCTATCATAATATTTTAGCCAAGGTTTCTCTTCGTTATTCTTAGATTTATTAATCATATTAACAATTTTATTAATATATTCATTTACAATTCCCACATTAAATTCCCCCAATCTAAATATACATAAACTAATTTTATCATAAATATTTGATAATTCAATAAACTATATATCTTTTTATATACAAAAATAACTTCATAAAAATATTATTTTATATTTCAAAAATTATTCAAAAAAAGAAAGCATTTATTTATTGCTTTCAAGAATATGTAATCTTCTTTTTAATAAAAAGACAATTATTATTAATAAAATAATATTTATAACAAAAGAAATAAAAAATAAATTTTTATCATTGCTTTCTTTAGATACTTCTACTTTTCTATTTAAATTAATAGTATAAACTTTTTCTAAGTCACCTGATTTAAGATTAATATTTACAAAATCTTTATCTTTAATACTAACTTTTCCAATATTGTCAATAGTTGCACCTTCTTCATCAGTTTCAGCATTAATATATAAATCAGTTACATTATTATCAACGTCAATATAATACTCTAAAACGTCTGTCGTAAAATTAATATTATATCCAACTATATCTAAAGATGATAAAACTAAATGCTTTGCTGGTAATGGTTCAGATGGAACAACAATATCGTCTTTTTCATTAGGAGCAGGAGTTGGTGTAGGATCTGTTGGTTCAACCGATATCACCTGTTCTTGATTGTTTGGTTTAGTTGGTGTAGATGGTGTAGTTTGATTATTCTGAGTAGTAGGTTTAGATGGTGTCGTTGGATTTGTTGGTGTAGTTGGTGTAGTTGGTGTAGTTGGTGTAGTTGGCGTAGTTGGATTTGTTGGTGTAGTTGGTGTTTCTGGAGTTGTAGGAGTACTAGGTTTTTCAACTACTTCATTAATTGTTACACTCTTAGAATTACTAATAGAAGATGAATCATCAGCAATTATGTCAACATCAACATCATATAGATCATTTGAATAAACAGTAAAATTAGCTGTTCCAGCTTGTGAAGAAGAACAAGTTAAAATAGCTAAAGTAGCACTAGTTCCAACACCATCAACATTATTCAAATTAATTTTATTACCATTTGATATTAATCCAGTTACATTAGAACTAATAGTACAAGTAGCATTAGTATAAGTCAGCGTTATTGTTCCACTAGCTAAATTTTTACTCCCAGAATAATTTAAATTAATTGTATAACTCTTTCCCTGATTAGCACTACTATCACCAGAAAAGCTAAGATTACCTTCGGCAGCAAATACATTTCTATAACTAAAAAACATAACTAATAAAAATATTACATATATAAATTTATTTTTCATATAACACCTCACAATGAACTTTTTAATCCAATAAGAAATCTAGAAATAATTAATGCATCATTACTTTTAATTTTTCCATCACTAGATACATCAGAAGCTCTTTCCTTTAATTGATCAAGACTAGTCATTCCAACAAGATATCTACTGATTAATAATGCATCATTACTTTTAATTTTTCCATCACCAGATACATCACCTTTTACTATAATATTATAGATAGAACCACTAGCTTGTATTTTAAATCCTGTTCCTATATATGTAACAGATGAAGTTACATCATTATCACTATTATTCAGAATTTTATAATCACCACTTATATTTAAATTATTAATAAAGAAATCTTTACTTAACTCTTTTTTATCTTCTAAGTTTATAATAACACTGTTAGAATTTATATTAAAAGAACTATTATTAGAAGAAAGAGGAATACTACTTTTATTTTTAGTATAAGCATAAATAACTGACTCACATCCATTATAAGTTTCATTCTGGATGGTTTGAACAATATCTCCCATATCAAATCTTGATCCAGATATAGATGCAAAATAATAATTACTACCTCTTGAAATATTCATATTACTTACTAAAGAGCTTTCGTTATTAGTAGAACACATAGCATAAAACTTAGTAGAATCAGAAAAATTTGATTGATATTTAATTATTACAGTAAACGATCCATTAACATTCTTGCCATCGAAGTATAAAGATTTAATACCGTTAGAGTTAGATAAGCCACTTCCAAGCTCTATCCATAATGCATCATTATTTATATCATTATTTAAGGATAAATATGCAGTATAATTAGTACCTTCAGTAACAGAAAAAGAAATCTTATCTAATATTTCATTACCAACATTATCAAATTTTGCAGTTACATAAACTGGACTATTAATAGAAAAAATTAAATTGCCAAAAACATCAGATGAATTATATGAATGGTCAAAATCATAATTTTTATTTGCAACAAAGTAATATGAGTCTTTACATACCATAAAATCTTCATATGAAATGTAAAAGAAACCATTATCTCCCCAACTACTCCCCCAAGAATTCTTTGCAATCCATGCACCATTAGTAGTGGCATTTTTAAAGTTTGATGCAGAAACAGTATCATCCCATCCTACAAGAACAACTGCATGATTTCCAACTGTTGAATCACCATTATATCTATAATAATGTTTATTTTGACTAATATTCATATAACTATCATCATAATAAATATTTACACCAACTGACTTATAAGTTTTAATTTTAGCTTTTAAGGATAATACAAAATCAGTACAAGAGACATTTTCATCGTAATGTGTCTCATAAGAAAACTCATCTACATTAATTGCAGGTTTATCAAAAGAATTAGAAGAATATGGCATTTGTTGATAAGTAGTATAATCACTATACGGAAAAGAACTTTCATATACTGGCCCATTTCCATTAAAAAAGTAAGAAGCAGCTACAATAGAATTACCACCAGATGTTAAACTACGATTATATGTGTTTAAATTAGTATCTGAAAAACCATCTTTACTAGTGTTATAAAAAATATGAGCTTCACTAAAATCTGCCTTATCCTTAGTTATTAAATTATTATAAATTCCTTGTGTTTCTAAAAGTGATGAAGCAGTAAATGCCCAACAAGCATTATTACCATGCTGATTTTTTGAAGAAGTAACATATCCTTCACCAAATGCATTATATCTTGCTTCGTAAGCTGAAACAAAAACTGTTATCAATTTATTAATTGTAAGATTTTTAAAGAAAAAAAACTGGTTAGAATCCAAATCACAGTAATTTGGCTCAATAAGATTATCTTTATCATCTGAATTTAACCATTCATAATATTCTTTACTCATAGAACAATTTTCAAGTTCTCCAGCATATACATTAGGAATATATAAAAGAAGAACTAAGATAAATATAATTATTTTTTTATTTATCATACAATCACCCTACTATATTATATATTCTAACACATAATCAAAAATTGTAGCAACATTGCAAAACAATATTAATTAAATAACTGTCAAGTAAGAGACAATAAAAAAAAGTGAAATATTTTCACCTTAAATCAAACATTTTTTCCATAGTTTTATTATTGTTAGTTAATTTTTTTATAGTTAAATCATTTGCCTTATCATTTGCAATTCTTAAATTTTTTTCACTACTTAACAAAGATTCTTTTATTTTATTTAAATGCTCAATTGATTTGTCTATTTCTTCTATAGCTTTATTAAATTTTTCAGAAGCTAGTCTATAATTTCTTGAAAAGCTATCTTTAAAAGAATTGATATTATCTTCAAAATGAGAGATATCAATATTTGTATTTTTCATTTCAATTAATTGCTTTTTATATTTTAAAGAATTATAAGCCATTCCCCTAATCAAAGTAATAAATGGTATAAATGATTGTGGTCTAATAACATACATTTTTTCATATTTATATGAAACATCAACAATACCACTATTATATAAATCATTATCTTTCTCAAGTAAACTAACTAAAACAGCGTACTCACAATTTTTCTCTTTTCTATCCTTATCAAGTTCCTTAAAAAAGTCCTCATTTTTATGTTTAGTAGCAGTCGTATCATTTTCATTTTTCATTTCAAACATAACAGAAACAATTTCAACACCATCATCAAAATCTCTATAAATATAATCACCTTTTGATCCTGTTTTTATATCATTGTCCTTTTCAAAATAAGAATTAGGAAATAAGGCTCTCAATTTATTAAATTCAATTTCACAATGTTGTTCTAAAGTTTCACCTACCATTTTAGTAGAAAGAGAAGTCTTCAAATCTTTATAATAAGAAATCATTTCATCTTTTGACTTAATCATCGATGCAAAATTATCTTTTAAATTTTGTTCTTTTATTAAATACTCTTTTTTATTTAATTCAATTTGATTTTTTAATTCCAAAATAGCTTTATCTTTTTCATTAACTGCATTATCTACTGCAGAAATCTTTTCTGTATCTTTTATTTTCAATTCATTTTCAAGTTTTAAATTAGTCATACTTAATTCATTTATTTTATTATTAAATTGCTTTTCTATATCTAATTTTGCATTTTTTACTTCATTTTCTTTTTCTTTTTCATTAGTTTCTATTTTATTTTTTAAAGAAGAAATTTGAACTTTTAATTCATTTATTTCTTCATTTTTTTCTTTTTCAGTTTCTGCTTTAGCAAAAGCAACTGCATTTTTCTTTTCATTATTTAATTGACTCTCTATTTTCTTTAATTCATTTTGAAAGTCATGATCACGTATCTGTTTTAGAATTGAATCATAATTATTTTCATCTATTTTAAAAACAGTTCCACATTTAGGACATTTAATTTCATTCATTACTAGCAATAGCCCCACTTTCTGAACCTACATATAATTTCCCTTCAGAATTTTTAAACAATCTTAAATCCTTACATTTATTTGTTTTAGTATTACATACAGTAATAAACATAGATTGCCATTCAATATCTTTTGTAGCTTCGTCAAGTGTTTCTGGAATAGCACTTCTAGTAGTATTAGCTGGAGCTTCTACAATAATCCAGTTCCCTTCCATATTTTTTTGTATATTACTAGAATTAATTATTTCATTATTCTCGTATGCTTTATTTAATGCATTTCGAATAATATCTAAACAAGAATCATCATTATATTTCTTTTCATCACATCCTACAAATAAAAAGAAACTAAAAAATAATAATAAACCATATAAAAATTTAGTTTTCATACAATCCTCCTAACATATTCAAAAAAGACTACTATATTATAACATAGTGAAAAAAAAAGAAAAATATTATTTTAATACTTTCCTTTTAATTATATAATTTAATTTCATTGAATGTATTAATATTAAAGCATGGAGTATCATCAGTAACTCCATCAATAAATGACTTAGCAACAAAATCTTGATAATCATATAAATAATAATCGCCAAAGTCTTTCTTTAATTCTCCTTGAAAATCATATAATGCAGTTTTTCTGTTTGTTGATTCTTTATTCACAAACACACCATATTTATTAATTAATTTAATTTTATTTCCAAGCTTAATTGGTGTAATTACTTCATTAAATGCTTTATCAAAAATATAATAAAAGCCATCATCAGTTCCAACATAGTACTTTTCTTCATCAAAATAAAGAGTTTTTACTTGACCAATAATATTTAACTTTTTTACTAAAAAATTACCATAAAAGTAAAGTTTATTATCTTTTATATTCAAATATAATAAATCACTTACTGGCATAATTTTATTATAATCAATAATTTTAACACTCATATTTTCTTCAATCAAATATTTATTTTCAAATAATAAAGTATCAGTACCAATTTCTTTATATTTTTTCATATAATTATCCTTTAAATAATTAAAATAATTGTCCAAATTAATAGATACTTTAATATCTTTAATCGCACCACTTTTAATATTAAACAACTTATTATTACTAATAAAATAATTACCACCAATATAAATAGGATATGTTTCAAATTTTAAATTTTTATGAATTACTTTACCGCTCATATCAATTACTTCATAATCATTTTTATTTTTTCTAATAATATAATTATCAGAAGAAATTCCATAAATATAATATGTATCATTATTACTAGAAAAAATTAATTTTCCATATTTATCTAACACCTTTGATTCATCATTTGAAGAAGTATAAATATAGCCATTATTGTTTACTTGATAAAGAGAAAATCTACTATCACTTTCAATTAATCCATAACTATTATCATTATTATCTATTAAATAAATATTATTATCATTTCCTTTAATTAAAGCATAATCATCGCTAGTTGAAATTATTTTATTTATTTCAACAGTTCGTTTATCTTTTTTTTCTATTTCTTTTTCGTTACTCGAAGAATTAGAAGATATTCCACAAGAAGTTAAAAATATAACGAGAAAAAACACTAATAAATACTTATAAATTTTCATATATCCTCCCTATTTATTCCATGGATTATTTGGATCAGGATCAGTTGGATCCCATCCCCTATTTGGACTATTTGCTGGAATCTTTGGAGCACTTGGCTTACTAATTCCACTAGGTAAACTTCCATCATAAATCCTTACTGTAGTACCAGATGAAACATTATCAAAAATCCACTTAACATCCCTTACTGTCATCCTTACACATCCAGCTGAAGCAGCAGTACCAAGTTTATTATATTCTTCCCATTCCAAATCACCTTTATTTGTAGAATAATAAGGGACAGAGTGAAATAATATACTTCCTACAATTCTTGTAGAATATTGTCCAACAACACCACCAATTAAATATCCCCAAGTTTGTCCTTTAGTTGTTTTAAATGTTCCAACTGGTGTTTTACCATTTCTTCCAACTGAAGCTACAAATACTTTAACAACTTTAGTATATTCTTTATTATTATCTAAACCATAAACTATTACAACATTTTGATTTCTAATTACTTCTATATAATAAGGCTTATTATTTGTATTTACTCTATTAACTTTTTCTTTAACCGTAACTTTCATATTTTTAGAAGCAACATTTCCAGACTTATCTTCGCTAGTAATTGTTAAAGTATAATCTCCTACTTTTGAAGAATTATATGTCCCATTAATATTACATTCAACTGCATCATCAACTTCATCAATACATTTTATTTTTTCATTAAGATTTACACTATTACCTTTATAAATAGTAATATTTTCTAAAGTAATCACTGGAGGAGTTTTATCTTCAATCAAATTAGGATTAGAAATATTATTATAATTCAAGTCTTTTATTAAATTTTGATATTCCTCGTATTTAGAACGTTTTAAAAAAATAAGTGAACCATTAGACAAATCATAAAAGTTACTATTATTTATTAAAAATTTAATTGCATCAATCGTATCATCCATATATTTTAAAGAAAAGGTTACATCACTAAAATCAAATTTATCATATACTTTATTGATTAACCTATTATTTAATGTTAATAGTCTATCATCATCAATATCAATATTATAATATTTCTCTTTTGAATCATTTATTTGAGACAAGATAATCGATAGTTTTTCTCTTGAATCGTCATAATAATTCAAAACATCTTGTTTACCAATATTAGAAGTATTTAAAGAATTAATAAGCAAATCATTAGTTATAATAGAAGTAACTTCATTCTTTTTTGATAATAAAAATAAAATATATTCTTCAACATTATTTTCAACTTTCAATCTTATAGAAGATGTTAAATTATTTTTAAAATTATTAGTAACATTATCAATATTTATTTTATTATTAGACAAATCATCAATTATAGTATCAACTTCAGCATTTAATTTTTTTATTTCAATTCTTTCTTTTACCTTTGGATAAGAAAAACAAATAGATACCACTAGAAAAATAGAAAGTGCAAGTATACTTAAAATTGATAATAGCTTTCCATGATTTTGATTTTCTTTTTTAGGTTTAATTTCTTCTTTTGGTTCTCTAGAAGGTAAATCAACAATAGATTTATTTTTCTTTTGAGATTTTTCTACTACATCAGTTTTAATTTTAGACTTAGCATTACTTTCTCTACTGATTGACCTTTTACTAATATTATTATTTTTCTTAGTTACATTTTTACTACTAGATGATGTTCTTTTATTTTTTTTCGAATTTAAAGACATATTTCTTTTTTCTAAGTCTTTTTTTGATATTTTAACCATAAAACCACTCACTTAATAGAAAATAATATAATTAATTATATCATACTTTTCAAAGACAATTAAAAAAAAGAGGGATTACCTCTTTTATTTAATATATTGAGTGATATCAAAAATTCCATTAGTTCCAGAAACTTTTGGTAACTCGCCATTCCATTTTTCTATAAATTTTTCTTTTATAATATTATCTGTTAGATTTTTTTGTTTTAACTCATTTGCAGTTTTCTCAGCTTCAGCTGCAACTATTTTCTTTTCCGCATTAATTTTTTCTCTTTCTAATTCTTGTTTTGCAGTTAAAACTTTTTGCTCTGCAACTTGTTTTTCTTCAATCGCTTTTTCAAATTCATCGCTAAAACTAAAATTAGTAATATTAAACTCATTTACAATAATTCCATACTTACCAACTTTCTTTTCTAACTCTTCAGTACATAAAGAACTAACATCACTTCTATTTGTGATTAATTCTTCAGCAGTATATTTAGATGTAACTGCTTTAATACTTTCTTCTATTGCAGGCTCTAAGATTATTTCTTCATAATTTTTACCAACGTTTTTATAAAGATCTACTGCTTTTTCTTTATCAATTCTATAATTAACTGCTAAAGAAATATCTACATCTTGTAAATCTTTACTTGAACTATTAGTTTTCACTTCAGTTTTTTGAACTTTGACATTCATCTTTTCAATTGTTTCAATTAAAGGAATTTTAAGATTTATTCCTTCATTTGTTGGCCTATCAACAACTTTACCAAATCTAACTCTAATTCCAACTTCACCACTATTAATTGTAGTAACGCATGATAGAAAAACATAAAAAACAAATACAATAATTATAATAATTAAATATTTTTTATTTTCATTTAATAATTTTCTCATATTATCCTCCTATTAAATATTTTTTTTAAATTCTAATTTCTTAGTATTTGACTCATGATTATTTCTTAAAAACTTATAAATAAGAAAACTTCCTAAAACAAAAATTGCACCAGTACTTAAAATAGACACTACTTTTCTAAAATTAAAAATATTTATCATAAAAACCTCCTTAAGAGTCAAATTACAAAAAAAACAAGACTCTTATATTTCTATAAAAGTCTTGTTCATTATAATTAATCCGAGATAAATCTGTCTTGACGAATTAATTCACTTTTTGTGGAACTACTCCCTCTTACAAGAATGAATTATACCACAAAATAACTAAAAAGTCAAATTAGCACTTTGAGTCAGAACTACATGAATTAGAGAAAAACGACTTAAAAGTGCTCTCCTCATCTTCTAACATCTCACTAGTTAATTCAGCATATGCATCAGTTTGTTTATCCGAAATTCCCGTAACAAGTCTGATAGCTTTACCATTTAATACATAAACAAAATTAGGAGCATAAACTCTTTTTTCTCCAACACTTACACGATTGCCATTAGAATCAGTTAATGCATAATCTGATAAAAAATCATTAAATCTTTCTAAAACAAGTTTATAAGCAGAACTACCTTCTACTTCAAGCTCTGGTACATTATTAGAATTTAATACATATTTATCTCTAAATATTTCATTACCTTTTTCATCCCATATATCTAAATAATATATTGTATCAATATCATTTTCTCTAGAAATCTTATCAGCCATTTCTAATACACTTCTACACCATGGGCATAAAGTAGAACCAAAATAAATATAGAAAGATTCATTGTTGTTTAACTTACTTATTAATTCATCTTGAGTAATCTCTTTAAACTTATTATTTTCACTTAAAGATATACTTCTATAATTTACTCCTCTAGAATTTACCTTATCATTCATTGATTCATAATCTTTTTTAAAAGCTAAAGAAGATTCATTTTCTTCATTTTTAGTTCCGCATCCAACCATTACAAAAGCTACTAATATAATAATTGTAAAAAATAATTTTTTTCTCATAAAAACCTCCAAAACTAGTTATTAATTCTTTGGTGACAAACAACACTAGAATCAAGAACCTTAAAAGTGTAACCATTATCAAGTCCATACTTAACAATATTTTCAATTGCAAGCGATGTATGTTTCTTTATATCATGCATCAAAATTACATTACCACGTTTTTTAGATAATTCAGATATAACATTTTTATATTCCACATTAGGATCAGTTGTTCCGCCAGCATCTCCACTAGATATATTCCAATCAAAATAAGAATATCCATTTTGCTCAACTTCTTTTGCCAACTGAGTCATAATTCCTTTATTATACTTTCTAGATACTGTATTTGATACACCTCCAGGAAATCTTAGTAAAGTAGACTCTTTACCCGTAATATTCTTAACTCTATCTCTAACTGTATTCATATCTTTCCAAAATGCTTCACTTGAAACATAAATTTTATCATAAGCATGAGAAGATGAGTGTAGTCCAATTGCATGTCCCTCCTCAAATTCTCTTTTAATTAAAGAATCAGGGCCAGCACTTGTTACAAAAAAAGTAGCCTTAACATTGTATTTCTTTAAAGCATCTAGAATTACAGGAGTGTAATAAGAATTAGGACCATCATCAAATGTCAAATAAATAACACCTGCTTCGCCACAGCCTAAACTTGAGCCACCTGTAGATACAGGTCTTTTCTTAACTTCGACACTTCTTTTGGCAGTAGTAACATGCCCAGAAGAATCAGTAATTGTATAGATAACATCATAAGTTCCTTCTTTTGATGTATCAACCGCATTCTCAATTACTATATTACTAGTAATATCACCATCAACATTATCATTAGCAACTGCTCCTTTATCTTCATATTTATCTCCAACAAATAATGATAAAGATGCATCACCATTTAATGTTAACTCTGGAGGTATATTATCAATTACATTATATTTTATAGAATAAGTCTTTTTAAAGTTAAATTTTTTACATTCATACTCAATTGATTGTTCACCAACTTTAGTTAAATCAATATCTTTAGTAATTTTAAAATTATCGCCAGTTATTTCACTATTTAAAAATTTACACTTAACGTCAGGATACTTAAAATCTTGAGAATTAACAGGAACTTCAATTGGTTCTTTTGATTCATCATAAGATATTTTTAAAAACGTTCCTCCAAAAATAAAAAATAAAATAACTAATATTGCAATAATAGCAATTAAACTAACTAAAACCCCAATAATCATTTTTTTATTCTTCATATACTTCACTCCTATAATTCACATCACATAAATTATACAACTATTTATATTTTTTTTAAAGTATTAAATAAAAATAAAAAAGGTTACAAAAGTAACCTAAATTTGTATTTCACTAATTATATCATCAATAGATAATACCCTAACTTTATTATAATCGCCATTAAAAATCAAATTAGAGGATTCAGTATTTTCTGTATTAACTTTTACATTAATTTTATCACCATTTATTGTAACAACAATCTCATCATCAGACGTCCTACTTACTAAAGAACCATCACTTTGTATCGCAAAATTTGAAGAATAAGGAGACAAATTATCTGATAATGTACTACTCATATCAATACGAACATTACTTTCATCAATTCTAAACATTAAAATTTTTGTATTGTCATTACCATACTCTATATTATATTTTCCATCCAAATATGAAGGATCTCCATAATTATCTACAAAGAAATCTTCTTTTGAATAATCTCCAACTATATTATAATCTCCAGAAACCTCATCATTATTTTCATATGTGACAATAACTTTTCCAAGTTCGTACTTAATAGTTAAAACATTATCACACACTAACGTATTATCACTCAAACTATTAATAGAATCATGTGAAATGAATTCAGACTCTAAATTAACTGATACTTTATCACCTAATTGATATAGCTTTAATAAAGATCCATCTTTCTCATAAACACCACTATACTTGATTTCACCAATAGATGTTTCTATTGATTTTGTTGTATTATTACTGCTATCATTTTTCTTATCAGTCTTAAAATACTTATCCTTATCCATCGCAAACATTACACTACCTGCTGCGATTAAAATAATTCCAACAAGTATAAGACATTTAGCAATCATTTTTTTATCTTTCATCACAATCCACTCCTTTTTATTTCACATAGATATTTTCGTAATTGAAACTACTTCTATTTTCTTTAATTTAACATCATATAGTTAAAAATGTCAATTTCAAATGTAAATTTCTTCGGATGTAAGTGTTAACGAAAGTAAAAAAATGTAAAAGGGATTATTATCCTAATAATCCCTTTAGCCTAACGATTCCATTATTTCTTTTGCTGCCTTCTTACCTGCTTCCATAGCAAGAATAACAGTAGCTGCGCCAGTTACAGCATCACCACCAGCATAGACATTATCAAGTGATGTCTTTGTTTTATCTTCTTCAGTTTTAATTAAGCCTCGTTCAGTTAATAAAATATTACTTCCTTTTAAGGCCTCATGATTTGGACTCGTTCCAAGAGCCATTACTACCATTTCACAATCAACAATATGCTTAGAAGATTCATCAGCACTAACGCTTCTTCTTCCATCTTCTCCAGGCTCTCCAAGAATCATATTAACTACTTCCATACCAATAACATCATTATTTTCATTAGTTAATATTTTTACAGGATTTTCTAATAGATTAAATATAATCTCTTCTTCTTTAGCATGCATAACTTCCATTTTACGAGCTGGTAATTCATCTTCACTACGTCTATACATTAAATGTGTTTCTATTCCAAGTCTTTTAAGTGATCTAACGGCATCCATTGCAACATTACCACCACCAATTATATATGCTCTTTTAACTTTTTTAATTGGTGTTTTACATTTATCTTTATATGCTCCCATTAAATTAATTCTTGTTAATATTTCATTTGCAGAGAAAACACCATTAGCATCTTCTCCAGGGATTCCCATAAATTTAGGTAAACCAGCACCGCTTCCTAAAAATACTGCATCATATTCTTCTTGTAACTCTGGAATAGTAATTGCATTTCCAACAGGTACATCAGTTTTAATATCAACACCAAGTTTTTTCAATGATTCAACTTCTTTTTGAACAATTGATTTTGGAAGTCTAAATTCAGGTATTCCATATGTTAATACTCCACCAGCTTTATGTAATACTTCATATATAGTTACATCATATCCTGCCTTAGCCAAATCACCAGCACAAGTTAGTCCAGCAGGGCCACTTCCAACAACTGCAACCTTTTTACCATTTTTTTCTTTTACTTGAGCAGCACTATAATTATTTTTAATTGCTTGATCGGCTACATATCTTTCAAGAGAACCAATAGAAATTGCATCTCCTTTGAATCCTTTAACGCACATTTTTTCACATTGTTTTTCTTGTGGACAAACTCTACCACAAACAGCAGGTAAACTTGAAGACTTTGAAATCACTTCATATGCCTTGTCTAAATGTCCTTCTTTAATTTCTTTAATGAATTCTGGAATAGCTATATTTACAGGACATCCTTTAACACATCTTGGATTTGGACATTGTAAACATCTACTAGCTTCTTTCAAAGCTTCTTCATCATTAAATCCAAGTTCAACTTCTTCAAAATTAGTTACTCTAACAGATGGATCTTGTACTCTTCCTCTTACTTTTTCATCATTCATATTAGCCTCCTAGTTTTCCTTTATAGAAAGTTCTTCTTTCATTTCTTCCAGTTTAACTTTTTCTTCTTCTTTATATACATTCATTCTTTTTAATGCCAAATCAAAATTGACTTTATGCCCATCGAATTCTGGGCCATGAATACATGCAAACTTAGGTTTACCATCAACTTCACATCTACACGCCCCACACATTCCACTACCATCAACCATAAGTGGATTCATACTAACAATGGTCTTTAAATTATACTTTTTAGTTAATTCACAAACATTTTTCATCATAATAACTGGTCCAATTGTAACACATATATCATAATCATTAATATGTTCTTCTAAAATATTAGTAACAAACCCTTTTGTACCAAATGAACCATCATCTGTAGCATACATCACTTTATTAGCAACAGATTCAATTTTATCTCTAATTAATAATAAATCCTCACTTCTTGATCCATATATTACATCTACATTAAATCCATGATCATGTAAATATTTAACTTGTGGATAAACAGGAGCAATTCCCACTCCACCTGCTACATAAACAATTTTCTTATCTTTGAATTCATCAGGATTAGCACATATTTCATTAGCATTTCCTAACGGTCCAGTAACTGCAAATAATTCATCAGTTATATGAGATAACTCAAGAGTTGAAGCTCCCACAACTTGATAAATTAAATATAAAATTCCTTTTTCTTTATCATAATCATAAATTGTTAATGGAATTCTTTCACTTTCAGAATGTCCCATAACAATAACAAATTGTCCTGGCATAGCTTTTTTAACAACTAATGGTGCCTCTAATGCCATTTCAAAAGAATTGGAACTAATTTTTTTATTATATAACACTTTATACATTATATCACCTATCCTCACATCCCTTATTTTACAAAAAAATAGCACTCTTAATCAAGTACTATTCTAAAAAAATACTAATTATAATTACTATCAAATAAATTTTCTAATTCTTTGATTCTTTCTTTTTGAAGATTATCTATTGAAATTTCTATATATTTTGTTTTACTTTTTAATACTTTCTTAACATCATCAATCATCTTTTTATTATTTTTTGAAATAATATAAGCATAATCATTGATATTTAAATGATCGCTAGATACTCCAATTGTAGTTATTATTGGCTTCTTTAATACTAAAGATTCTAAATAAATAACAGGAAATCCTTCATAATCAGATGTTAATATCACATAATCTGCTTTTTCAATATATGGGTAAGGATTCTTCTTTTCTCCAATAAATAAAACTCTATCTTTCAAATCATAATCACTAACTAGTTTTTCATATTTAGCTCTATCAGGTCCATCCCCAACCATCCACAATGTTATTTCGTCGATATTTTTAACAATTTCGATTGCTCTAGATAGCTTTTTAGAAGAGTCATCAAGTCTACCAACATATACAAATAAAATATTATTTGGTTTCTTTTCATTTATAGTTTCTTTACTCAAATTAATTATCTTTGAAACATTTATAAAATTATTAAATACTTTCGTTTTATCTTTTAAATAAGGATAATACTTTAAAAAGTCGTTTCTTGATTCGAAAGACACAAAAATAATATTTCTAAATTTATCAATATTTCTAGAATCAAAAAACTCTTTAAATTTCTTAAAATCACTTTTATATAAATCTTTATAATTACTATGAACATATATAGAACTATTCTTAGATCCAATTAGTGCTAATTTATTACCACTATAAGAATATGTTGCATAACAACAACTAAAGTCAAATTTATTTTTATACTTAAGACTAAATAAAAGCTTACGAATAAAATTAATTATTTTTCTAATAAATGATATTTTAAAATTAGATACTTTAAGTTCTTTAACTATAACATTTTTATTAATCTCATTTAGCAAAATTCCTTCTTTTCTCTCAAGTATTAAAGTAACATCATATTTACTATAATCTATATTATTTAATAAATTAACAAGTGAAGTTTCAATACCGCCAATATTTAAATTATAAGCTGTAAATAAAAGTTTCTTTTTCATAATAAACCTCCACTATCATTATATCAATAAAATAAATAAAAAAAGAGGAAAACTACTCTTTTCCCCCAAACCTGTCAAATGGAAATATTGTTAACGAAGTTGTTCCTTGAATCTTACTAATATCAAAACATCCAAGTTCTCTACTATCAAGTGAAATATCTCTATTATCACCCATAACAAAATAACAATCTTCTCCAACTACAGTTTCAAAATCATTAGTTAAATTATTTGCATCAAGAAAAGGCTGAGAAACTTCTTCACCATCAATATAAAGAATATTTTTCTCTACTTTTACAGTTTCTCCTGGAAGGCCAATTATTCTTTTAATAAGTAAAGTATCATTATTCTTAATGACAACAATTTCAAATCTTTTTAAACTATGAAGCTTATATCCAATTTTATTTAATATCATTATGTCTCCATTTTTTAAAGTAGAATACATTGAATCTCCATTTACTTGAATTGGAGTCATAATGAAATTCTTTACAAGTAATACAACAACAATTATTATTGCAAATGGTAAAATTTCTCTAAATATACCCTTTTTTTTCTCTTCCATAATCTATTAACTAGCAAAAAAGAGACTAGGTCTCTTATTTTTGTCCTCTCTCTTTAATTCTGTATTGACCTTTTACATCTTTTAAGAAATTTAGTTTAGCTCTTCTAACCTTACCACGTCTTAATACTTCGATACTGTCAATTTTTGGTGAATGAATTGGGAATGTTCTTTCAACTCCTACACCATAAGATTCTTTTCTAACAGTGAAAGTTTCACTTACTCCTGATCCTTTACGAGCAGTAACAATACCTTCATAAGCTTGAACTCTTTCCTTATTTCCTTCAACTATTTTAACATTCACTTTTACTGTGTACCCAACTCTAAATTCTGGTATATTTGGGTTAATTTGTTTTTCTGTAATTTTGTCAATTACGTTCATTCGTATCATTCCTTTCTTGTCTTTCATGGTAATCATAACTAATAATAAAAATGTCATCGGATTACACGACGAATTGATTATAACATACTATTATTTAAAACGCAATTATAAAATATTGATATTTCAACATAAAACTACATTTTTTTAACTTTTTTTCTTAAACGTGAGTATTATATCACAAAAAAAGAACACTACAATCTTTTATCTGCTGTGTCCTTTCTCTTTTTCATCTTCTTTATACTTTGCTTCTAATAAAAGTTCAAGTCTTAATTTAAGTTCATCTTCTAGTATTTCAATCTTTTTTGTCATTAATTCTAACTTTTCATCAGAAATAAATTTCTTATATTTATTCCATAGCTCTTGCTTAAGCTTTTCAGATTCATCTAAAGCAATTCTATATCCTTCACCTGATTCATCTTCATCTCCAACTTCACAAACTATCTGAATCATATTAATAAGTTTTTCAAATTTCTTTTTTATCTTTGAAGAAGCGACCTTATCGACAAAATTAGGCTCCGTTATTATTAACCTAGAAATATCTATTCCATCAACAAAATGAACACCGCTTTTCATCGTTAAATTATATCCTTCGATATCAGATAATAACTTTGAATTTTTTTCTTCATTTTGCTTAATAATTAGAAATTTACTAGTAACAGCCATATAAATTCACCTACTTCTCCAATAAATCTGGCCTTTTTTCTTTTGTCTTCTTTATACTTTCATTCAATCTATATTCATCTATTTCTTTATGATTACCATTTAATAAAACATCCGGAACTTTCATACCATTAAACTCACGAGGTTTTGTATATGTAGGATAATCTAGTAAATTAGTATTTGGATTAAATGAATCATTTATATGTGATTGTTCTTCTATTACTCCATCAATAAGTCTTACAACTGAATCAGTTATAATCATTGAAGGAATCTCTCCACCAGTTAAAACATAATCCCCAACACTAAGTTCTAAATCAACAACACTTCTTATTCTATCATCAAAACCTTCATAATGGCCACAAATAATTATTAAATGTTTATGTTCTTTTAATTTATATGCTTCTTTTTGATTATAAGTTTTTCCATCTGGAGTTAAAAGAATAACAAGTGAATCATTATTCTTTAAATCCATTACTGCATCATAAATTGGCTGAACCATTAAAACCATTCCGTTACCGCCACCATAAGGTGTATCATCAACTTTATGATGAGGATCTTTAGAATAATCTCTAAAGTTAATTATATTAATCTCAACTAAATTTCTTTCAATTGCACGTTTTATTATAGAATTAGAAAGAAAACCATCAAACATTGATGGAAAAAGCGTTAAAATATCTATTTTCATCAAATCATTCCTTCTATTAAATTCAATTCAATTTTTTTGTTTTCTAAATCAACATTAAGAATAAAATCTTCATGATATGGTATCATAGTAACCTTATCATTTATTACTGCTTCAATAATTTTATTCTTAGGATTAATTTGTCTAATTGCAACGACATGACCTACTTCCTTATTATTAAAAATAACACTCAAATTGATTAAATCTTCATCTAAGAACTCTTTATCACCTAAATTCAAATCATTTTTCTTAATATAAACATTTTTATTTAGAAATATTAATACTTCATTAATATTATCATATCCATAAAGAGTTATCATCTCAAATATTTTATGGTGCCTATAAGATTTTATCATCTCTTCTTTTTTCTCATCACCAATATATATTTTTCTATTTTCTAAAAATACTTTATTCTTATATTTAAAGTTACTTAAAAGTCTAAGTTCACCTTTAATACCATGAGTATTAACAATCTTGCCAATATAAATGTATTCTTCTTCCATAGGTCCTCCTATTTGCTTATATTATACCACAGAAAAAATTTAAAGGTCTATATTATTATAGACCAGAAATATTTAATTATTTATTTAATTCATATAATAATATGCTTGTAGCAACCCCAACATTTAAACTTTCTACAACAGAGTTCATTTCAATATATAAATAAGCATCACACATATCAAGTATTTCTTCTTTTACCCCATTACCTTCATTTCCCATAATTAGACAGTATTTAGCTTTATCTTTATTCTTAAAATTAGCTACATCTTGACCATAATCTACTCGAGTTCCATAAATTGGAATTTCTTTTTCTTTTAATGATGTAATTACTTCTTTTAAATCTTTTATCACTATATTAATATGAAACATCATTCCTTGAGTAGCTCTAATAACTTTAGGATTATATACATCAACAGTATTTGGACTTAGTACAATAGTATCAACATTAAATGCTACAGCACTTCTAATTATAGTGCCCAAATTACCTGGATCTTGAACATCATCAAGCATTAATATCTTATTACCGATAATTTCACCATCTTGCATATTACAAAGAGCCATAACATTACTAGTTGATTCCATCTCACTTATTTTATTAATAATTTCATTTGTAACATAAACAGTTGGCAAATTAATTGGTAAAACCACATCTTTTTCAACAATTAGTTCTTCAACAATTCCTTTTTTATAAGCCTCTAGTACTAAATGCATTCCTTCAACAATAAACTTTTTAGTTTTTTTACGATATTTTCTATCTTTTAATTTTATATATCCTTTAATCCTATCATTATCAAGACTAGTTATAAGCATATCAATCTTACTCCTTTAAAACTTTTTTTGCTTCTTTAAAAAAATCACAATTCTCTTCAACTAATGACCAAAAATCTTTAGAATGATTAGCATGAATCAAATGAGATAATTCATGCATAATTACATAATCAAGACAAAATAAAGGTTTTCTCATTAATTCCAAATTAAGAGTAACTCTTTTATCTTTAGTATTACATACACCCCATCTAGTAGTCATTTTTCTAATTGTTAAAGAAGGATATGGAATTTTTCTTGTAAATCTATTATAGCATTCATCTAAATGTTCTTTAAAAAGTATACTTGCTTGTTTCTTATACCATTTATCTATATCTGCATCTCTATTTACAAATACTTTTTCTTCTCCTAAAGTTATACCAGGAGCTGAAGTATATATTACATCATACCTTTTTCCTAAATACAAGAACCCTTCATTATTAACACATTTCTTTTTCATTTTATTAATCATATTAATAACTGAATCTTTATTTTTTATTATTATCTTTTCTATCTCCTTATTAGAAGTAAAAGTATTTGTAGTAACATAAATTTTTAAATCTTCTTTAACTCTTAAATATGTATTTTTATTACCGAACTTTTTTGTAATAATTACTTCATAATCTTCATCATTTATTTCAACTTGCATAATTATCTCACTTTTATATTTCCTACTTCAGTACTTATTTTTAAATTAAATTCATTCATCTCATCATTACTTTTATTAATCTCAACTTTTCCAACATTAGATTTAGCATCAACATTTAAATTATTAATTTTGTTAATAGTAATATTTCCAGTATTGGATGAAATACTAGAATCTTCTTTTCCATCTATTTCGTTAATTGTAGTATTACCTATTTCAGAATAAATAATAGCTTTATTTACCAGTCCAGCATTTATATTACCAGCTTCAGAATATACATAAAGCTCTTCTAAATTAACTTCACTAGTATCGACATTTCCTAAATCAGTTCTTACATCTAGTTTTTTAAAATATTTAGGTAAATACAATATAATCTTATCTTCGCAATTAAACAAACAGAATTCTCTTGAACTTTGCTTATTAATTATTATATCAGTATTTCCTTCATCGACTTTAATAATATCTTTATCTTTTCCATAAATAACAACATTAATGTCATTACTTCCAATATATTTAACTACTACATTTGATAAATCTGCATCAATTACTATTTGATCCAAATAATCATATTTTCTATCTAAAACTATTCTAGAGTTATTTTCATATATCATAATGAATCCACCAATAAAAAGTGAGATTCCAATAATAATAATGAATCTAATTTTTTTTACTTTTTCACTCATAAATATCATTCCTTATAACAATTATAACATGATATATCTAGATAAAAAATATCTAAATTAAAAAAAGAACCCACATATTTCTATGTAGGTTTAAATATTATTTATCTCTTAAAACAGCATTATGTTTTTTAGAAACATCTTCAATAATCTTATTAAATATTTGCATTACTTCATCATCACTTAATGTCCTTGTTGGATCACTAAATGTTAATGAATAAGCAATTGATTTTTCATCATCTTTTACATTTTCTCCAGTATAAACATCAAATACATCGATATCAGTTAAAAGTTTACCTCCAGATTTCTTAATTGTATCAACAATTTCTCCACTATTAATATCTTTCTTAATAATAAATGCTAAATCTTTAACGATGCTTGGATATTTAGATATCTCTTTAAATTTAATTGGTTTAATTTTTTTATCTACAATCTTAGTTAAACTAATCTCAAGTACATAAATATCATCTTTAGAAATATTTGGATGAACTCTTCCCAAATATCCAACTGCTTCTTTATCAATTGTAATTTCAGCACTTATTCCTGGATGAATTCCATCAATTTCTTTCTCTTGTAAATGATATCTATTCTTTAATCCTAAATAATCTAAAATATTTTCTAAAATACCTTTTAATAAATAGAAATCAACTTTCAAATGTTCATTACTCCATGAATTAGCTATATAGTTTCCCTTCATCAAAATAGCAATTTTAGTATCTTCTTCTGTCTTGTCATAATATGTATTTGCAATTTCATAAATCATTACATCTTTAACATTACGAGACTTATTATATTCATATGTCTTTAAAAGTGATGGAATAAGAGTTTGTCTAATTGTTTTCTTATCACTACTCATTGGTCGATTTAAATCAATTTGTGACTTTCTATTATATTTAAACATATTATTTTCTTCATCACTTACCAATGTATAAGTTCTACATTCATTTAATCCTAAAGATCTAAGTCTATTAGAAATTAATTTTCTATATTTTACTGCACCAACGTATTTTCCAGACTTATCAGGTATAACAGGTAATACTGATTTGATTTTATCATATCCATAAAGTCTTCCAATTTCTTCAATTAAATCTTGTTTATGAGCTTCTACATCAAGTCTTCTATTAGGAATAGTTACAGTATAAACATCCTTAGATTCTTTAAAATCAAATCCTAAATTATTAAGACTTGTTTTAACATCTTCCCCAGTCATAGAAAGTCCTAAAGTCTTATTAATATCATCAAGACTAACTTTAGCAACTTTTTCCTTTTTATCTATATTATCATATACAATAGTATCACTTAATACTTTTCCATCTGCGTACTTTTCAAGTAAATGACAGGCTCTCTCTATTGCCATAGAAGTATATTCGTAGTTTAATCCTCTTTCATATCTTAGAGATGCTTCACTTCTAAGATCAAGTCTTAATGAAGTATATCTAACATTATAAGAATTAAAAATCGCACTTTCAATTAAAATATCTTTAGTATTATAATCTACTTCAGTATTTTCTCCACCCATTACTCCTGCAATACAAACTGGCTTTTCTCCATCAGTTATAACAATATCTTCACTAGTTAAAACTCTTTCCTTTTTGTCTAATGTAATAATTGTTTCATTATCACCAGCCATTCTAACTTTTATTTTATCACCAAGCTTGTCTTTATCAAAAAAGTGAAGAGGTTGTCCAAATTCAAGCATAACATAATTAGAAATATCAACTACGTTATTTATAGGACGCATTCCAGCAGCAATAAGTCTATTTTTAATAAAATCAGGAGATTCTTTAATAACGACATCTTTTACCATTTTAGCATTGTACATCATACAATTTGGTGTTGCAATTTCAAGATTAAAATGTTTCTTTACTGAATCCTTTATTGGCTTAGTAGATAAATCAGGCAATGTTACTTTTCTACCTAAAACACTTGCAACTTCATAAGCAAATCCAATGTGATTAGTACAATCAATATTTCTATTTGGATTTAAATCAAGTTCGTATATAGTATCATCAAGTGCCATATATTTAACTACATCTTCTCCTACTGGAGCATCAAGTGGTAATTCATATATACCTTTAGCATGATTTTCTGGTGTATCTTCTTCAAGCCCCAATTCAGACAAAGCACAAATCATTCCTTTTGAATCAAATCCTCTTATTTTAGATTCTTTTATTTCAAATCCACCAGGAAGAATTGCTCCAGGAAGAGACACTATTACTTTAATACCACTTCTAACATTATTAGCACCACATACTATTTGTCTTTTATCTATTCCAACATCTACTATACATTTATGTAAATGAGTATCAGGAATATCTTCACACTCTAAAACTTCACCAACGACTAAATTATTTAAATTATTTGATATAACATGCTCGACATTTACTCCAGCATTAGTAATTTTAGTAGCTAACTCTTTTAAATCTACATCTTTAAGGTCAACATATTCTTTGACCCAATTCATACTTATTGCCATTTTTAATCAGCATCCTTTCTATCAAAGTTTTCTTTTATTCTTAAGTCATTAGTATAGAATGTTCTAATATCTGTAATTCCATATTTAAGCATAGCAAGTCTTTCAGCACCAAAACCAAATGCAAAGCCGCTCCATTTTTCTGAATCATATCCACAATTATCTAAAACATTATGATGAACAATTCCAGCACCACCTACAGTAATCCATCCAGTACCTTTGCATATATTACATCCTTTACCACCACAATTAAAACAAGAGATATCCATTTCTACTGAAGGTTCTGTAAATGGATAAAAGCTTGGACGGAATCTAGTTTCCCTATCACTTCCAAATAACTTTTTTGCTATTACATCAAAAGTTGCTTTAAGATTAGCAAGAGAAATATCTTTATCTACAAGTAATCCCTCTATTTGAGTAAATTGATGTGAATGAGTTGCATCATCATCATCCCTTCTATAAGTCTTTCCAGGACAAATTATTCTAATAGGAGTTTTCTCTTCATTTGCTAACATTGTTCTAATTTGAACAGGAGAAGTTTGACTTCTTAATAATAATGTATCTCCATCTGTATAAAAAGTATCTTGAGCATCTCTTGCAGGATGTCCTTTTGGTAAATTTAAAAGTTCAAAATTGTATAAATCTTTTTCTACTTCTGGTCCTTCTACAACATCATACCCCATTGATATAGCAAGTTCTTCTACTTCCTCAATCAATTTCTCTAAAATATTTGCTCCACCAACATTTACTTTTGTACTAGGAAGAGTAATATCAATCTTTTCACTTTTTAATTTTTTTTCTAGTTCTTCATTTTTTATTTTTTCTTCTAAATTATTAATCTCCTCAGTTACATATGTTTTTACTTCATTAGAAAGTTTACCAACTTCTTTCTTTTCTTCAATTGATAAATCTTTCATATTACTAGTTAATTCTGTAACTAATCCTTTTTTACCTAAATATTTAACTTTTAAGTTTTGAATATCTTGAAGTGTTTCAGTATTATCTAAATCATTTTTTAATTCACTTTTAATAATTTCTACTTTATCTTTCATAATTTCTCCTTTCAATAAAAAAAGCACAACGCCCAAAGGACGAAGTGCTCGTGGTACCACCTTATTTTTTTCTTATTAAGCTATAACGCACAACCGTTTACTATTAATAAATGCCTATAGGACGAATTCATAAATACTTTTCTTACTAGTCTTCCACCTACTACTAGCTCTCTATTAGATAGTACTTTTACTACTACTTCCTAATTATCGCAATCAAATATACAAGTAAAATTATAAAACATTTATATTTTTTTTGCAAATGTTTTTTATTTTAATTCCAAACGTGATCCTTATAAATAGTACTTGTAGGAGTATCTTTAGTAATTGAAGTTATACCAACAGTATCTCCTTTAGCATACATTCTTTTACTAATTGAAATATCGTTAAAATCACCAATATTTAGATTTTTAGGAGTAACAAGTTCTTCTAAATAATTATCATTTATATGTAATCCAAGGCTTCTATTATCAATTAAAACATAACTTAAATCTAATCCACTTAAATCTATTCTTTTTGCATTATTAATTCCAAGTAACATTCCATATACTCCATTGCCTAATGGATCAATACTACTCAAGTCAAAATAGCTTAAATCTAAGTTTTCAATCATATTTGAATATTTAAACATATAATACATACTTTTTACGTTACTTGTATCAAATGAACTAAAATCTAAGCTCCTAACATTAGGAATATCATAAAACATATAATCCATTTTTGTAACATGAGATGTATTAACATTTTTTAAATTTATTTCTTCATAAGAGCCACAAAACATATCTTGAGAATCAGGTGAAAAAATTGAGTTTTCTAAATTTAACTTTTTTATAGTTCTATTGCAATATCCATTATCCATATTGAAAAGAAAAGCAGCTTTTTCATAATTTGAAAAGTCTAAATTACTAAGTTCAAGTTCTTCTAAGGATGAACAATTAGAAATCATTCCTTTAAAAGTCTGAACCTTCCTTATATCTAAGCCATTTAAATTAATCTTTTTTAAGCTAGAACAACCATTAAATAGATTTGACATATCAGTAACATTTTCTGTATCAAAATCTGAGAGATTTATTTCTTTAAGTTTAGTAAGTTGATAAAATGCTTGATTCATATCTTCAACTAAAGAAGTATCGACTCCTGTTAAATTAATAGTTTCTACATTTCTCGTATAATAAAATGTGAATACCATATATTTACCAAATTTAGCATTAGACACATTTAGATTTTTCAAACTTTCATTGTCACCACCAAACAATTCTCCAGTTAAACCATAACCATTATTATAATTTGAAAAATCAAAGTTAGACAAATTTAAATCTCTTAGATTGTTCATTTTGTAAAACATATAAGAAAATCTAGTTACATTAGATGTATTAAACATACTTAAATCAAGGCTTTCAATATTTGTACAATAATTAAACATATAAGACATATCATTAACAAAAAAACTTGAAATACCATTTAAATCAATACTACTAGCATTTGTAAAATTACTAAACATATAGCTAGAATTTGGATGTAAATATATTACATTAGCTTGAGAATAAACAAATAAACTTCCATTATCTTCCCATAAATAAATAGGATAAGTTGAATTTTCAAGAGAAACTATTGTAGTTTGAGATAAGTCACTAGGTTCTACATTGGTTCTTTTAAAAGAAATGACATTAGATTTATTACTTACTAAATTATTAAATTGTTGTCCTGGATAAAACATTGTTATAGCTTCAATCCAAATTTGATTTTCTGTTGAAGACGTAATAGAAGTATAAAAATTATTATTTTCATCAGAATAAGTTTCACTAAGTTGAATAGTTTCACTAGAAGAATTTATTTTAGGTGTTTTAATTTTAGCTAATTTAGTAGTATTAGTTATTATTTGATTAAGTCCATTAGTTACAATTTTACTCAAATCAAAGCTTCCTAAATCAAGCTCACTAATATTATTACAATTATAAAATAATTGACTCATATTAGTAATATTTGAAGTATCCCATGTATCTAGTCCAATTATTGTCTTTAAAGACCTACTATCAGCAAATAATCCTTGAATATCTTTTGTTCTACTTAAATCCCATCCAGTTACATCTATCTCTTCTATAGGAGAGTTATTTCCAGCCCAATTTCTTGATACCCAATGAATAAAGCTTTCTGGAATTATCCAGTTTCTAGCAGAGATTTTTTTTAGGCTAGTTGTATTATAAAAATGCCCTCCACCTGAATTAGATAAATTACTAAAATCAAAGTTATCCATATTTACTTCTAATAAATTATTATCATTATAAAACAAAGCATTTAATTCTAAAACACTTGATGTATCAAAATATCTTAAATCAAGGCTTTTTATATTAGTCATATTATGAAACATCATGTTTAAATTAATAACATTAGATGTATCAAAACTACTTAAGTCTAATTCTTCTACTTTATTAACCCCATAAAACATACCTACCATATTTATAACATTTGATGTATCAAAACTAGATAAATCTATATTTTTAGTTTGACTATTATTAAACATATATGACATTGAAACTACTGGTTTATCATTAATTTTCGAGCATAACTTTGTTGTTATATCTTCCGTCGATGTTGGATTAGTTAATCTCACTCCCCATCCATCAGTTGTAATGTTTGTCCAATCACTAGAACCATTTTCTTGCATATATCTATATGTATATTGCCCATTTACATATTCTGATCCTTGAACTAGTTCTCCGTCAAACATACATAAATTCTCTTTTACTTTTGAAATTACAACATTTGAATTAATATTTATATTGAAAAGTAAAGCTGCTTTAATATTAGGTATAGAAATAATTCCAATTAATAGCAAAATAGATAATTTAACAAATTTATTATTTCTTCTATAAAATAATATTCCTAATACCATAATAATTATTAACACTACAAAAATTGTCTTAGACATATTTTTTAACGTATCAGGTACACTTAAATCTTCACTAAATAATTTTAATGTTACTGAAGTATTGCTTTCTATTTTAGCACTTCTATATGCTTCTTTTGGAGCTTCATTTTTATAAGTTACTGTTAAATATAAAATACTTTCTTTTCCTTTTTTTACGACATCAGAGTCTTCCACTTCAATTTTATAATCAATATATTCATTATTAGATGATATATCATTATTTATTTCTAGATCATCTGAAGAATTATTATTAACAACTAATTTATATTTAACATAGTCATTTATATCATAAAGCTTTATATTTAAAACTACATCCAAGTTATTAAAAGATGCTTCTTCCAATTCTTCTGCATTATCAGATTTATCAATTAATTCTATAGACTTTATTATTACATTTTTGGAATTATCTTCAGCCAATACTGAAATTGGTAAAATAATTAAAAAGCATAAAAACAATAACAACTTTTTCATAATATACCTCTACTATATATACTATCTATTATACTTACAATTATAAGTCAGTAATTAAAATAAATCAACAAATAAAAAAGACTAGAAAATCTAGTCACATGCATTATTATTTATATTTTCCTATTTCCTTTCTTAAATATTTATATCCATAAGAATCTATTCCATAATTAGACATGATAGCTCCCCTATTGCCATCTTTATTAATCATTAATTCTTCTATTACTTTCTTTATATCTTCTTTTGATTTAACTTTATCAATAAGAGCCAAAGTTCCTTCCATAGAAGAAAGCTGTATAACACAATCTCTTGTAAAATCAGTTATGTCTTCTTCTTTCTCCTCACAAAGTTTCATAAATCTTTCAGCTTTAATATTATCTAAACTACTACAATCAGCAGTTCTTCTAAAATCTTCAAAATCATTATAATCGTCATAAGCCATTATATAATCTTTTGTGTAACCCTTTAACTCATTTAAATGCTTTAAGCTAAAATCTTCTTCTTTATTTGCTTCTTTCATATACAAATACTCTAAATATAAAGGCAAAGTATCATCATATTCATTAGGTATATAAAAACTAGAATCATTAAAATCAGGACTATAGCTTGATAAAAGCATTCCCATATAAAACACTAATTCCCTTTTAAACTCATTTTTTGGCTTATGAGAAGGAAATTTAATAAATCTCTCTTCTTCAAAAGAATCAGGAACTTGAGTCAAAGTGTATTTTAAAAAGTTACTCTTCATTATTTTAATCTTCTTGCTTGTAAGAAACTCAATTGCTTTATCAGGTAAATAAACTTCAATATGTTCTGGAGTAACATCTATTTCATCCCATGAACTTAAACTATTATCCTTTTTATACTTAGGTAAATTAGATTCTTTTAATTCTTTTGAAACATTATAAACATCAAATTTCTTCCCAAATACTCTACTCATATTATTTTCTCCTCATATCTATTTCTTTTCTTAATCTCTTAAAACCATAAGAATCAATACCAATACTATTAATAATTGCTTGTCTATTGTTATCTTGATTTAATATTAAATCATTTAATAGCTCTCTTATACTATTTTTATCTAAATTCCTATCTATAAGCTGTAAAACAGCATCTAAAGAAGAAATAGGCATTAAATTTTCTAATGTGACATTCAAAAACTGTGACTCAGTTTTATTAAATTCTTCATTTTCTTTACTATTTTCATCATAATCATATAAAAATAATTCTCTATTTTTATCTGAAAATCTAATATCTTGAAAATTTTTATAAGATTTTGCATATCTTTTAGCATTATATTTTAGTTCATTAATATGTTTAATACTGAAAATATCATCTTTTCCAACTTCTTTTAAATATAAATATTCTAAAATTAAACTAATTACATTTGAATATTCACTTGGAATATCATTATCTGTATATTTTTTATCCTTATTTACTGAAGATAACATTTCACCTAAAAAGAAAACTAATTCCCTTTTATATTCTTCTATAGCATGTATTCTAGAAAAATACATTGTTGGTTCTTCTTTATCCGAAAGAAGATAAGCTGATTTAATAACAAATGGAGAATTAACTATTCTAATAGGATTATTTTCAATTATCTTTAAAGCACTATCAGGTAAATAAAATTCAATTTTTGAAGGACAATCTATAACTTCATCCCAAGAAGTCTTGGTATTATCTTTTTTATAATCAAGTACATTTAAATCATTTAAATATCTTGAAAAAGAATATACATCTAAACTTTTACCATATAATCTACTCATAAAACTACCTTTTTCTAACATTATCTATTTCTTTTTTTAATCTCTTAAATCCAAATGTTTCTATTCCTTTATGCTTCAAAATTTCTTCTCTATTATGTTCAGGATTAGATATTAATTCATCTAATAAATTTTTATATTCATCGACATTATTAAACCTATCAATGATTTGTAATGATGCATCCATTGATGAAAGTGGTACCAAACTTTGTAACGTTTTATATAAAATAGCTTTCATATTAGAATTATCATATTTTTCAATTCTATCATCACTACCAAATATTCTATCTTCATTTTTAGCTTCAATAAATTTTTGATATGAATCATATATCTTAACAAAACTTTTAGAATTGGATAATAATTCATGAAGATACTTAAGTGAAAAATTAGATTCATTGTTATTTTCCTTATTATATAAATAATTAAGTATTAATGGAATTACATCATGATATTCACATGGAATAGTAAAATCATCAGGCATCTTATCAGGTGAATAAGAAGCAAAAATTCTACCCAAAAAGAAGATAACATCATTTTGATATTCCCTTATTATCTTACTTTTAGGAAAATACATAACAGGATCTTCAGAACTATCTTTTGGTAAAAAAGTTAATGGTTTCCTAATAAGTATAGATTTTGATAAAACTACAGGTGTATTAGTAATTATTTCTATTGCTTTATCAGGTAAATACTTTTCTATATATGAAGGTGTATTCTCAACTTCTTCAAGAGATATTTTAGTCTTATCATAATTATAATCTATTAATTCTTTTTCCAATAAATATTTAGAAACATTATATACATCATCACTTCTACCATATAATCTACTCATAACTATCTCCTAATCTCTTTTCTAAGTCTTTTAAATCCATAAGTATCCATATTCATCTTATTTATAACTTCTTCTCTATTATGATTTTCATTATTAATAAGTTCTTTGATTAATAGTTTTAATTTATCTTCATCATTAACAATTTCATCAGCAATTTGTAATGTCATGTCAAAAGATGATAGTGGTACTAGAAACAATAAACTATTTTTTAAAAATCTTTCTTCATTAAAAACTTCAGGATAATTATGAAAATTTTCATATATTTTTACATATTCTTTAGCATTCAACTTTAAATCTTGTAAATGTTTATCACTAAATCTATCTTCTTTTCCTATTTCTTTTAAAAATAAATATTCAAGAGTTAATGGTAATACATCACTATATTGACATCTTATATCAAAATCATCTGGAACATAGTCAAGATTTATTCTTCTTAATAAATCACCAGCGAAATATACTAGGTCTCTACGATACTCTTCTTTCATTTTCTTAGTAGGAAATATAATAGTATTTTTCTCTTCCCCATATCCACTATAAATAGTATCTTTAATAAATAAATTCCATGCAACTTCAATTTGAGCATCTTTTAAAAATAATGCTGCATCTCTTGGAATAAATTTCTCAATTATTTCTAAAGATTTATCCATTTTCTCAAATGAAATAATTGCATTATCTCTCTCATATTTTTTATTATAGTTTTCTAATAAATCTTTAGAAATACTATATATGTCATTTGTTCTACCATACAATCTACTCATATTACCTCGATAATCTCTTACATTCTTCAATTACTCTTTCGCATCCGTCAGTATCGATAGATAGATTTTCAGCTGTTTCAATCATTGATTGTCCTTTAATCACATATTCTATCTCATCACCAACAGCTTTTCTATCATCTTTCATTCTATCAACAAGTTGTAAAGCAAATTCAAGTGATTCTAAATACTTATAATAGTCTGCAAAAAGTTGCATATGATAAAGCCTAATATCATCATTTGGATTTTCAATATTCTTATATACATTCATAATATCACGAGCACCAGATTGTTCTATTGGAAGACGTTCAAACAAAAAATAATCTAGTGCATCTTCTGGATCATTGTGCCTTTTAAGTTCAGATAAATATTCCATAAAAATTGGTAATCCTTCGCTATATTCTAAATATGAATTTCTAATTAGATCAAGTTCTGGAATATGTCCAAGTTCGTGAGAATAACTAAGCTGATCAGTTACACACAAATCTTTTTTAGGTAAATGCATAATATAGTGCATAGAACCATTAATTTGTTTATCATACTCTAAATAAGCATCACCTGTTGCTTTAGTCTTATCTCTAACTACTTTAATTCCTTCTACTTTATCTTCAAAAAAATCTATAATAAAATTATTTTCAAAAATTTTTAAAGATCTAATGGAAAATCCTTTCAAGCTATCTTCTTTAATAGGGATTTTTCCATCTTTTGAAGTAGGAACATCATATCTAGTAATTTTTCTACATAGTCTAAAAATATCTTTTCTATTTGATTCATCATAAGAATTCTTAAAAGTCAAATTAAGTCTTTTTAAATCCAAATCAAACTTAGCTATTTCCAGTTTAAAATCTTGTCCTCTCATATTAACCCCCCCACTAAAAAAAATATTATAAAATTAAATAATAAAATATACAAATAATTTTTATAATTTTAATATTTTATTACATTGAGATGTATCGATTTCTAGTGTTTCTTTAATTTCTCTTAAAGTTTTTTCACCATAAACAAATTTATCAATCTCACTATTAACTTTATTTTGATCATCTTTTGCTCTATCTATAAGTTGTAATGCATATTCAAAAGACTTAATGTATTTATATGATTCAATCATGCCATATATGTAGTACTGATCAACATAAGAGCCATTATTCTTTATACGTTTTTTTTGTTGAAAATAACCTTGAGCTTCTTTTTTGATTGCATCAAGCCTAATATCAATAAAATTTTTATAAGCATTTTTTTTATCAAGAGATAAATTTGCCAAATACTCAAAATATATTGGAATGGTTTCTAAATACTCATAGTACTCTAATCCATTTTTTGAAGGATTAATAAAAGATGGAATATGCCCAAATTCATGAGAAGTAGCAATGAAATCAGTATCTTTAAAATCTCTATTAGTAACATAAACAATTTGTTTTGAAGAATTACCATATATTTGAGCATCACCATTATAAAAATCGCCCTTTTTTATTTGAGTCTTAGGAATTCTTTTCATATAAAAAGAAACAGTATCTTTTCCTAGCAAAGAAATTTGATCTAAAAATACTTCTTTTATCTTAGAGAAATTAAATGATGTTGGTTTATACTTTATAGATTTTAAACCACATATTTGTTTGCACACATCATAAGGATCATCTTCACATGGCATAAAAATGGAATTATATAATTCTACATGTCTTTTAAATCCTAAAACCTCTTCTTTATAATTAATCATAATACTACCCCCATTTATTCCGAGTATTATACCACAATTCTTAATATTTTTCAAATAAAAAGAAGAACTAAACGCTCATTAATTCTTCTTCTTTTACTTTTAACATTTCTTCAATTTTTTTATTGTACTCATTTACTAAATCTTGAACTTCTTTATCTTTAGATTTTTCTACGTCTTCAGGAAGCTTAGCTTTTTCAATTTCTTCCATAATTTCTCTTCTAATATTTCTAACTGATACTTTAGCTTCTTCAGAAATAGCTTTAACTTGCTTAACAAGTTCCTTTCTTCTCTCTTCAGTTAAAGGTGGAATTATAATCCTAACTGTTTCACCATCGTTATTAGGAGTAAATCCAAGATTAGCTTCAAAAATCCCTTTTTCAATAGCATGTAAACAAGATCTGTCATATGGTTTAATCAACAATTGTCTTGCTTCAGGAACTGAAATAGTAGCTAATTGTTTCAATGGTGTATCAACTCCATAATAAGAAACCATTACTCCATCCAAAGCACTTGGGTTAGCTCTTCCTGCTCTAACAGTAGCAAATCTTTTTTCAAGATTATCTAATGCTTTAAGCATTTTTTCTTCTGCTTGTTCAATATAATTTTCTTCCATTTAGTTTTCTCTCCTTAATATAATTTTACTATAAATATATTTTTTGTAAATAATTAAAAATCAATTCTACCATTCTTTATTCTAAATTTACTAACTGATAAAAATGTTTTAATCTCTTTACATATTCTTTCTACTTTTCTTCCCTTAAAAATATCATGATAGTATCCATCTACAACTATTAATTTCTTCTTTTCAGTCTTTATTTTACCATATAAATCAATTGAAGACTTAACAGGAACTACTTGATCAGCACTTCCATGAATAAACATTATAGGAACTTTTATATCATAAATATCTTTTTTATGATGATCAACCAAATTTAAAAATTCTTTCTCAGAAGTTAAAGGAAGTTTATTAACTCTAGTTAATAATTCTTGATAACTATATGCTTTAATTAAATCAGGTATTTTAAATAATGCAGACAGTAAGCCACCTTGTTCTTTAGTACCTAAAGAAGTGAATGCAGGAGCTACTAAAACTAATCTTTTTACTTGAGGATATTTTTTAGTTAAATAAGTGGCAATCACTCCACCCATACTATGCCCAATCAAGTAAATTTCTTTATAACCATGATCTAATAACATTTTAAGTTGTTTTTCAGACTTTTTAATCCATCTATCTTCAGTTGCATATTTCTTATTTTTAACATCATGTCCTGGAAGTGTAAAGCTAAAAACATCAAAATTTCTCTTATATTCAAGATAATTTATTAAATACTCTTCATCGTACACACCACCAGCAAATCCATGAATCACCAAAATTGCTTTATGTTTAAACATATTTAACTCCTTTTTGCTATTCTATTTCCTTGTTTAACTTTAGTTTCAATATTGTTTTTAGAATTATTTAAAATATCTTTATCAATAGTTAAAACTCCATCTTTTACAATTATAACAATCGTAGATCCACCAAAAAGAAAATATCCTTTTTCTTCTCCCCTTTTAAAAGTTTTAACTTTATGATTAACAATTCTACCAACCATCAAAGCCCCAACTTCCATTTGAATAATTTTTCCAAAGTTTTTTGTTTCAAGTTGTTCATATTCTCTTTGATTTTCTTCATAAACTTTAAAATGATCAAAAGCTACAGGCCCAACAGTATTATAAATTCCTTTAATTACTTTATTAGAAATAACTTTACCATCATCGATATATGAATACCTATGATAATCATCTACAGAAAGCCTAAAAACAATAAAATAACCATTTTCATATTCTTCAGCTAATTTTTTATCTCTTAAAATTGATTCAACTGTATAAGTTTTATTTTTTATTATAAATTTACTATCTTTATCAATTTTATATACCATTACTTTAGAATCACTTGGAGAACAAAATATATTACTATCTTTAGAAAATACTCTTTTATTATTCTTTATTTTTCTAGAAAAAAAACTATTAAAATTCTTATACTTCTCTTTTGGATATTCTTCCATATCAATATTATTATCTCTAATAAAACTATTAATATGTTTTGAAGAAATTTTCCTATTCATATACCATCCACCAATAGATGATACAAATCTTTTATTAACTAGTTTTAATATTATTCGTCCAAAAAGGTTTTTATAAAGAAAATTAGCCCCTTTAGGACTTTTTTCTTCAACAATTATATTATTTTCTCTATCTATTACTTTTGTCATTATAATAAGCAAATCATTACAATTCCAATTACTGCTATTAAAGCAAAAATTGGATATGCAATTCCTCTTGGTTTAGGTACTTTAATATTTGAAACGAATAAAAATGCAGTAGTAATAGTAATAATTGCATAAAATATTTGACTAAAATCAAAACTAGCATAATTAGTAATTAACCATACAATTGGATATATTATAGCAGTAGATGTTACAGGTAAACCACTATAAAACTTAACAGGGCCTTTATCTTTTTTATTAATAACTAAAACGTTGAAAAAGCATAATCTTTGAATTCCAGCCATTGCCAATAATACATAAGTGATAACGTTATACCATTCATTGAATCCTAATGCCAACCCAAAAATAATTGGAAAACATACAAAATCAACAGTATCAGCAAGAGAGTCTAACTGAATTCCAAACATCTCTTCATCCTTATCTCTTTTACACATTCTTGCAAACTTACCATCTAGCATATCACACACACCAGCAATTATAAGGCAAACCATTGAATCTTTAAAATGAGCAATTGATGCAAAATACATTCCTACTATTGCAAAAATAACACCAACATAACTAATAATTAATGACTTATTATACTTACCTATAAACATAAAAAACCTCTTCTTAAAACTATATAAAAACATTATAGCACATTTTTCTAAAATTGACAAAAAAAAGAAAATATGTTAAAATATGCGCTTGTTTAAAGGGGTTTGGTTATTATGACATTAGATGCAGAGGAAATTATTAATTATTATAAAGATAAATATGGCTATGTTACAGATATAGATAGTATAATTGAATTTTTTAAGCAAGACAAAACAATTACAAATAAAGAAAAATCAGAAATATTACTAAGTATTTTAAGATGGAACTTAAAAATTGATAAAGAAAATAAAGAAAAATTAAAAGGATTCAAGAAAAAAGAAGAAAGACAAGAAACAAAAGAAATAAATAATCCAACTCTAGAAATAGATAAAAAAGAATCTGAATTTTTTGAAGCTTCTTCATATATTCATTCTATAAAAGAATGTGATGATGATGATTTTATTACAGAAATACTACCAACCATATATGATAACAACTATGAAAGTATAATTGGATCAATATTATTATATTTTTTAAGGGAATTATCTCTTGCTAATGACATGTTAGCAATAGAAACAAACGAAGAAGATCAATTATATCTTAAAAATGTTATCAAAAGAAATAAAGAAATAATTAACATTATAAAAAAATATAATAATGAAGAAGAAAATGAAACTACATTAAATACTACGCAAGAACATAATAAATTAATATTCTTAAGAAAAAAGAACTCTTCATTATATATTAAAGATGATTTAGATAATACAGCAACAGAAGAAGATTTACTACCAATATTAAATGACATAATAACAGGAAATTTCACAAAAGAAAAAAGATTTCATAACAATGACGATTTAAAAGGGCTTTCAGCAATAAGAAGAAGAGATTCAAGAATTATTTTTGTAAGACTTAATAATAATATAATTTTAATTCTAGGAATACTAGTAAAAAGATTTCAAAATCCACAAACATATAGAGATATGTTAAAAGCAAGAAACAAAGAATTTAAATTACAAAAAGACATTTTAAAAGAAAATATAAATAATGAAGAATTTCTAAATTGTAATAAAGAAATACAAGAAGAAATAATTAAAGAATTAAATTCTAGGAAAAAAATACTTAAGGAGGCTTAAATGGAAAGATTAAAAAAATACATAGAACACTTCTATGATAAGAAAAAAATACCAACCGAGTTAAGTAGTGATGAAATTGAAGAATTAGAGTTTTTAAATGACTTTGTTAAAACAATAGATTTAAAAAATATATATACTATTTTAAATTGTAACAAAAGAAATTTTGTAATATCTGCAATCATTTCAAATAAAAATCATGAACCGATTTCTTTATTAAAAGACAAAATAAATAGGTTGGATAATTCATTTTTCACATGTACTGATTACAATGAAATATATGAATTATATAATTCTATAATTATTTTTATAGAAAAGAATGAGTTTCAATTAATTGAAAATATTTCACCATTTGTAGAAAACAATGATCAAGATTTTAATAAAGAAATTGAAGAAAAAAATTTATTGAATGATGTAAATAAACTAAAAGAACAACTAAAAAAATATACAAAAAATGAAGAGCAAAGAAAAAACTTAATAGATTTATTTCTTAACTATAGTTATGAATTAACTTTTTCATTAGTAGCAACTTCTGTAATAAATGAAGCAGCAACATCTTCAAATAGTAATCTACTTAGTCAAAAAAATATTTCATCCCCTATTCAGAATAATAAACTAAACTATTTATCAATAAATAACAATGATAGTAATATAGATCTAACAGATAAAAATTGTTTAAGAAGAGTAAATGATTTAATAATGAATGCTGCACATTTTAAAGATTTATTTATATCAATGCAAAATAGAATAAAAGAAATAGAAAATTTGCCAATTACAAGAGAAAAAGAAAACAGCAAAATAACAAAGAAGAAAGAAAGAATATTAGCATATTTAGATTCATTTGATTTAAATAAACCAATAGATTTATCAAACTCATTTTTAGAATTAATTGATAATCAAAAATTAAAATATTTCATAATTGGAAAAATAATAAGACTAAATTTAGAGCATCAAAAGAATACAATAATTGAACTAGACAAAGAAAAAGAATTATCAAAAATAGAACTACTATTTAAAAATAGTAAATTCTCATTTGAGAAATTACTAAAAGAACAAGTTGAAAATTTAATAAAATATGGAAACATAGATAGCATTGAAAAAATATTGACAATATTAACTGATTCAGATATTAAATTTAATGATAATTTTCCAATATATGATATTCTTCTATTATCAAATCAATCAAATGTTGCAAATATAATAAAACTATATAATGTAAACTTAATAAACGAAGAATTTATAATTAAAAATCCAAATATATTTGTTGACACAATAAGCGAAGATTTAAAGAAAATAACTTCTATAAATGAACCAAAATATAACGAATTAAATAATAATATAACTCAGTTAAAAGAAATTAAAATAAATATAAATGAAATTTCAAAAAAAGATAGTAAAATTCTTTTAATGAATAATAAAGAATTAGAAACAGCTATTACATTAATTAAAAATTATCATTTAGACTATTCGACAAGTAATAACTTTGAATTAATAAGTAACATTAAAAACATAGAAATTGCTGATAAATTCATTGAACTAGGATTAGGAGATTATTTAATAACTCACCCATATTTAATTGCAAAAAGAGCAAATAATAGATTAAAGCGTATGCAATTATGTAAAATGTTAGAAATACCATTAATGCAAGATGGAAAAATAAATTCTAAAATAACAAGCCAAGAATTTAGAATTGGAAAAAACTATATAAATGATGATGACATTGAATCTTTTATATCAAATTCTACACCAAGATATCAAAATCTTGATTGTCTAAAAATTTTAGTAGAAAATTATGATTATAATTACGAATTAGAAGAAATTAAAGAGTTAGAAAAATATAAAACTAATGATTTAGAATATAACATTAATGGAATAATAATTTCAAGAAATAAAGTATTAAGAAACTATAGCATATTATCCAAAAATATCACTATTTCAAATGACGTATTACTATTCAATTCAATTATTTATGGAAGTGTATTGGATGATGAGCAATTAGATATGTTAAGCAACTTAATAATAAATAAACAAAAAGAAAAACTGATAAATAGATAGTTATCAGTTTTTTATATTTATTTTAACATCTCTTTAAAATCTTTATTATGTGAACCAATATAATCAAATAATAAATAATAAACTTTCCACAAAATAACACCTAACATTACTAATGCAAAGCACAATATATACATTCCAAGATCAAGATTTGCAAGTGTAAAAAATGGTTTAAAGAATAATAATTCAGTTAAGAAAATACTACACATTGAAATCATTAAAATTTTTCTAATAGTATTAAAAGGTCTACATAATTTAAATTGATAAATAAGCATAATAATAGTAGTTATAATAACTGTTATTGTAGAACTTTCAGTCGGAGTTAATCCAGCATCCTTAGTTAATAATAAGAAAATAAATATTGTTGAGAATACAGCTAAAGCAGTAGGAAGTGCATTAGCAATTATCTTAACTAAAAAGTTACCTTTTACTCTATCCTTATTAGGTTCCATTGCCAAAACAAGAGATGGAGCACCTATAGTAATAAGATTCATTAAGCTTAAATGAATTGGATGAAATGGATAATGGAAAGCTGTAAATAAAACCATTAATACAATCAAAATTGTATAAATTGTCTTTGTTAAAAACAAAGAAGCACTTCTACCAATATTATTAATACATCTTCGTCCTTCCTCAACAACTTTAGGCATTGCATCAAAATTAGAATTCATTAATACTAATTGACTTACATTTCTTGCTGCATCACTACCAGAAGCCATAGCAATACTACAATCAGCTTCTTTAAGAGCTAAAACATCATTAACACCATCACCAGTCATTGCAACAGTATGTCCAAGACTTTTTATAAGTAAAATAAGTTCTTTCTTTTGATCAGGTTTTACTCTTCCAAAAATAGTATTGTTAAGATATGCATCTTTTAACTCTTTTTTAGTCTTTATAGTACTTAAATCACAATACTTATCATAATTGTCCATACCTACTCTTTTTGCAATTTGAGATACTGTAATTGGGTTGTCGCCAGAAATAATTTTAATCTCTACACCCTGTTCTTTAAAATATGCCAAAGTATCTTTTGCTTCTTTACGAATTTTATCTTGAATAAGTATCAAAGAAACTGGAGAAATTTTACCATCTTCTTCAATTGCAAGTAATAAAGTTCTATAATCTTTTGAATAATCACTATAATCACTATTTTTTATAATAAATTCAGGTGCTCCTAAATAATAAGATATACCATCTTCTAACTCAACCTTTGAATATTTTTTATCTGACGAAAAAGGTATTATTTTTTTAGTTTTTAAAGGTTTCCCACTCTTCGTTTCAAATTTATCTCTAACAGCATTCATTGTTGGAGATACATCTTCAATTGTATGACATAATCTATCAAGTAACTTTTTTACTTCATCTTGTGAATATTTAACATTAGGAATAAAATCAACTACTTCCATTACTCCTTCTGTAATTGTTCCAGTTTTATCAAGACAAAGTACATCAACTCTTGCAAGAGTTTCAATGCAATACAATTCTTGTACCAATACATTATATTTACTAAGTCTTATTATTGATACTGCCAAAACAGTACTAGTAAGAAGAATTAATCCATCAGGTATCATTCCGATTAAAGCAGCAGTAGTATTTAAAACTGCTAAATTAAAATCACTATTTGCAAAATAATACTGATTAATAAATAATAAGATTCCAACTGGAACAATTGTAAATGAAATATATTTAATAATCTTATTTAATGAAATCATCAAAACAGAATTTAACTTTTTAATATATTTAGCATCTTTACTAATTATTGAAGTATAATTATCATCCTTAACATGCTCTACTCTTGCAAATATTTTACCACCAGTAATAAAACTACCTGACAATACCATATCTCCATTTTTCTTTTCTATTGGAGTAGATTCACCAGTAATAAAAGATTCATTTACTAAACATGTCCCATCTAAAACAATACAATCAGCTACAACTTGAGATCCTGCTCTTAATAAAACAACATCATCTAAAACAATCTCTTCTCTTGATATCTCTTTACAACTTCCATCACGAATTACTTCAACTTTAGCTTGGCTTATTAGTGATAATCTATCAACTATCTTTTTAGCCCTAATTTCTTGTACAGTACTAATAATAATATTAAAAATAACAGTACCAATAAACAACATATTTTTATAGGCACCTACAAGAGCAATAGCTAAAGCAAGTCCAAAATTCAAAAAATTAAATAAAGTGAAAAAATTATCTCTAACTATTCTTTTAATAGTTTTTGTAGGAACAGAAACATCTGTATAATTTAAGTTTTCTTTCATTCTCTCTTCTACTTCTTGAGAGCTCAATCCATTCTCTATACTTGGAAAAAATCTTTTCATCTTATACACCTTCTATACAACATCAAATATTATAACAAAAATAAACAATTAAAAAAAGAAAAGCTTTTAAATTTTACAACTATTTTCCCTTTTTATTTTTTAAAATGTCCAATTTATGTTTAATAAAATCAAGTCTTTTTCTTCTTTCTTCATCATCAATCATATATAAGTCATCTTTATAAACTAAAATATCTTTTTCTTTAACAACAGGAAGCAATAATAATTCTACAAGTTTTAATTCCTTAGTATCAATATTTTCTAAAATAGCAAATTTCCCTTCAATTCTATCAACAGCATACTTCTCTAGCTTTTCCATACTAACCTCCATCAGTATCAGTGCTAATACTTTTAAAATTAATTTCTTCTCCATTAGATGTAGCAACAATAGTACCCATAATACTTGTATTAAATATTTCAGAATTAATTCTTTTCAATTTATTAATTACAACATCATGAGGATGACCATAATCATTATTTTCACCACAAGATATTATAGCATATTTAGGCTTAACTTTATTTAAAAAATAAGCACTTGAACTATATTTTGAACCATGATGCCCAACTTTTAATACAGTACTACTTATGTCGCTATTTAATATTTGCTTCTCTACATTACTAGAAGCATCTCCTGTAAATAAAAAAGAAACATTCCCATATGTTAATTTAATAACTATTGATGTATCATTTAAATCTTCTTTATCAGAACCTACATATATAATTTTAACCTCTGAGTTACCAAGCCTCAATTTAGTACCTACCTTTGGAGTTTTAAATGCAATATTCTTTTTATCTAATGCATCCAACACTTCATAAAAAGTTTGAGTAGAAGTTATACAATCAGGCATATAAAAATTACTTACTTTAAAATTATTAATTATATCATCCATGCCACCAATATGATCTTCATGAGCATGAGTACCTACTAAATATTTAAACTCACTAATACCTAATGTTTTAAAATAATTAACTAATTTTACACCATCATTATTGTTTCCAGCATCTATTAGCATATACTCATCTTGAGACTTAATCAAAATACTATCAGCTTGTCCAACATCTAAAAAGAAAACCATTAAATCATCAGTTAATATAATTGACTCATTATCATTAATAATATTAACATTTTCAACATTAACAAAAATTGCATCTTTTAATTTTTGAAAAAATTTATCATCAACAAAATAAGACAAAGCAAATATAATAAAAATTAAAAAGATTCTTACAATATATTTTTTTGTTTTCTTCTTCATATCCTATCCTCTACAATAAATATTAACAAAAAAATATATTTATGTCTATAAAGAAAAAGACTATTCACTAGTCTCTTTTTTCTCAATTACATCTTTCTTGTATTTATTTTTTATTGTACTAATATTTTTAGTATGACTCAAAGATTCATATACAAGTGGTGTTTTTTTATTAATCAAATTAATAAATGATTTAAAATATATTATTATTAAAGCAATATACATAATAATTAAAATAATATTTCCAAATAATCCTAGTTTCATAACAGAATTATTAAATGTTAAATTAAATATTTCAAAAAATATAACATACTTAACTAAATATCTAAGTAATATCTGATATACTTTAGCTTTCTTATCATCAAAACTTACTATCCTAATACCAACAATCATTTTCCCAATAGTTCTTCCATTAAAAATAATTGTAAAAATAATATAATATAATAAAAAGAAAAGCATTAATATAGAAATATCTAAAGAACTTCTTGGTAAAATACCAGAAAAGACAACTACAGAAACAATAATAAAATCAATCAAAAATGAAATAAATCTTCTAGGATAAGAAACCTTTTCACCCCTATTATATGCTTTCTCATCTAATTGTTCTCTTGATGGTAAAATTTTACTTATTAAAGGTGTAAGCATATATCCAAGTAAGCCTCCAGTAGTATTAACAATTAAATCATCGACATCAAATAATCGATATGGTCTTGGATATATTCCAAATAAACAGCTAATCTGCGTAACCTCAAAAAATAAGCTAAGCATAAAGCTCAAAACAATTACTTCCCACCATTTTCTATTAAAATAATATCTTAGGTATACTCCAAATGGTAAAGTTAATAAAAAATTAAAAAGAAGAGTATAAACAGCAGGACTTTTTAATGTAGCTATATAAGTAGAAATATCTAAAATATTAAAGTTAGTACTAGAAATAATATCTTTAATACCCTTAAACGGCACTAATTGAGTCCATGGGCCAGTCATTTTTGCAACATATTCAATTTTAGGCAATGGAAGAATAACCATAAACCAAGCAATTAATAAATATAATATAAAAGAATAGATAATAAAAGTTCTTAAAAAAGGAATAGATCCAAACTTATGATATTGCTTTATCATATAAGGTAACGTAAATAACAAAGCAATAATTGGAAATAAAATCAAGCCTACTTTTATTGGAACTGCATAAACACTCATAAATAACCTCTTACAATATCAAACAAAATATATCAAAAAAGAAAAATAAAGTAAATAACAATTTAAAAATAACTATTCATAATAAACTAGTTATGATATAATTACTTTGTTGTTCTCGTAGCTCAGCAGGATAGAGCAATCCCCTCCTAAGGGATAGATGTGGGTTCGAGTCCTACCGGGGACACCATTATAAAAACAATCTACTTTTCAGTAGATTTTTTATTTTATAAAAAATAGAAATGCTATAATCATACAAATTGAGCGAGCAAATTTTCTTTTATTTGCATAAATTTCTTCTTTAATAGAAATCACATCATCAACTATATCGACAATCCAACTTTCAAGATATTTTGGAATTCTAATAGGACATACTGGAAACATATGAGAAACTATTATGTTTTTTTCTTTGTCATTTAAATCAAAAAACTTTAAAGAATAATTAAGAGAATATTTAGGATGATTAACTAGTGTAAATGCTCTCTCTCTTAATGTAATATTTTTGTTATCTACAAGAAAAAAATCATGTAATAATCCTCCACGAGCCACTGACTCATAATCTAATCTTAAAAATTTAGCTATTTTATATGAATAATATGACACTCTAACAGAATGATCAAATCTATTTAAACTATGATGAACGATATTTTTAGTTTTCAAAAATTCTTGATTATTTAAAATATCATTCGTAATACTATTATACTCAAAATCATTTATAAAAATTTTAATCCTCTCCTTTGATGCAAGAATATTATAACACAAGTCAAAAAAAAAGAAAGAGGCCTCTTTCAATCTATATTAAAGCTATATATATGCTCTTAATATAATATATGACAAACAATAAAAAAAAGAACAAATATAGCACTATATAATCAAATTAAGCATAAATATTAACTTTCCTCCTCCAAATAGTTTATTAATCATGGACTTTTATATTACTTTATTCTTTTAATATTACTCCAATCTCTTGCATCATTTAAAATTTTTTCAGAATCAGCTAATAGTTTTGATGGATATTTAACATACTCTAAGATTTCTTCATTAGAATAATTTTCTAACATATACTTTCCTATTGTAAATGCAATATGATAGTTTTGAGATAAAGATATAAAACTATTTATTTCTTCATTTGTTGCATTTATCACTACTTTTGTAAACATTTCTGGATTGCCTAAATTAGTTGCTAAAGCCTCCCAAAACCATATGATAGTTTTATTTGAGTGTTCCAATTCACTTTCTTGTTGGCAAATATGTACAAATTCATGTAATATTGTACTTTTTAACTCTTCAAGAGTCATATTAGCATGATAAGCTGTTTTACGAGCTTCTTTTATTGATAATAAATTAATGTTTCCATCATTTGTATCAGCACGCATATAATCATAATATTTACCAAATTGTTCAATATGCTTTTTATATAATTCTAAATCATCATATATAACTATTTTCCTCTTTTTGATAAGTGAATCTAATTTAAAAAAAGACATAATATCATTTGATTTAGATTCTAAATAATTTACTACTTCTGGAATGTAAGAAATACTTTCATCATAATCAACTATAAAATTTTTCTTTTCTAATAACATTAAAATCACTTCCTACAAAAACTATATCTCTAACAATTATTCTATAATCATTTTTTTCAAATAGTTTAAAATTATTTGCTAAATAAATTGTATCACCAATATGGTCAAAGTCTCTACTTTGTAACATAGAATTACAATTTGATAGTTTCTTTAATACTTTTTAATTAGTTTCTTTATTTTTGGCTTAAGATCATATATTTCTTCTTGCATTACTTCTCCAGATTCACTAATTGATAATTCTGGAATTACAATACCAGTTTCAAGTTCAATCCAATCAGCAAGCAACCTTCTATGACAAAAGTGCTCTTTGCTTATTTCCAATCCAGGTAACTCATGACAAAGTAATATTATTTCTTCTCCAAATTTTTGCTTTAAAGTATTCATTAATTCAAATGGATTTAAATCTTTTAATCTTAAATTATAAAATTCATATATATACCAATTGATTAATTCATCTTCTAATAAATTATCTGGATTTTGTTCATAATACTGCCATAAATATAATCTTGGAGACATTTTCTTATATGCACTACCATAAAATCCCCAGGCATTACCACCATCTCCAGTAATTGAAACTAAATTTCCATTTTTTGCATTAGCATAACAGCTTGTTCCTTTTATAATCATCAAAATCACTCACAAATTAATAAATATTATATCATAAACTTATTCTTTTAATTTAAAACTTTAATTAATTTCCTTTCTAAATAATTATATTTTTTATTCTATTCAATTCATCATCTCCCATTCTATAGACTACAAGTATCTATTTTTAATTTATTATTTTTAATCTTAAACAAAATACTTCCATCTTTATCTGTTCTATATACTTTAGAATCTTTTATGTTTTCTAATACTTCTTTATTTGGATGACCATACTTATTATTTTTACCAACACTAATAACTGAATAATCTGGATTAATATTATCTATAAACTCAATACTCAAACTTGTCTTACTTCCATGATGTCCTACTTTTAAAATATCTACATCATGTAAAGTATATTGTTTTAATATTTCTTTTTCAGTAGTCATAGATGCATCTCCCATAAACATAAATCTATAACCACCAAGTTTTGTATATATAACATTACTATTATCGTTCTCATTATCATATTCTTTTGTTTAAAGAAAATATAATTTATTTTTATCTATATTTAGTTCTTTAACACATGAATAATACTTTATATTTTTCTTATTTAATACTTTAATTAACTCTTTTTCTAAATCATTAAATTCTCCACAATTAAAGATAACTTTTTCTACCTTAAAATTATTAACTAAGTTAATAGCTTCTCCCATGTTGGCATAATCTCCATGTGGTGACATACGTTTATGCATACGAATTTAGAAATTAAAAAAAGAACTATCAAATAGATAATTCTAACGCTTATTTCTTGTAATCATATCACTATCCGTAGGAACTTTAGAGATAAAGCTAAATAAAGTATTTGGCAAATCACTTATAGGTATTTCAATAATACCTGTAGCTCCAACACTATCTTGATTAACTTTATTAATTCCTGGTAAATTGTTTACCATATCAACATTACATATTTTTGGAATAAAGTATTCAATCCTAGCTATTTGTAAATTTAAAGTTATTTCTATCGTTAGGGCATGCCCTCTATCTCTAACCATCATCAATAACTTTCTTTCATTAATAGCAACCATATCAGTCCATCCAACATCTAAATCATTGGGAAATAGCGCTAATAATTGTTCAAATGCAGATACTTTAACCCCTCTTAACGATATTGGATATTTATAATCATTTTCCTTTTTATCAATCAATGGAATAGATTGCAAAATTTGTTCATTATTTAAAATAAATGAATGCATAAAATGTAATATTTCATTAATTGTCTTTGCATTTTTTGCAGAAGAAACACTGCCAAAGGTATATCCAACACATTCTTTCTTTACAGCATTAATAAAATCTAATTCCATATTACTGACAAAATTTTTATAGAACAAACGTAATTTATCAATATCATAACCACATGAATAAAAATTATTTTTAATAATATTTTCCATCTCAGTTATTTTGCTCATGATTTGTGATTCAAATCCAAAAATATCTGCAGTTATACATTTTAATTCACTAAATATATATATTAAGGAATCATTAACACTATTCGAATATTTTTCGACATCAGCATATAAATTATCACTTGGGGGAGCTATATCAAGCATTTCTTTTTTTATTTTAAAATCAACTTCGAAAAAATGCTGTAGCTTTAACAATTTTACATCTACCATATTATTATCACACCTTTTGTTCATTATATCATATTTTTTATTCTATTCAATTCATCATCTCCCATTCTATGAACTACAAGTCTCTATTTTCAATTTATTATTTTTGATTTTAAACATAATACTTCCATCTTTATCTGTTCTGTATATTTTTGAATCATTTAAATTGTCTAATACTTCTTTATTTGGATGACCATAACGATTATTTTTGCCTACACTAATAATGGAATACTTAGCATCTATAAACTCTTTACTACTGCTTGTCTTTGAACCATGATGCCCTACTTTTAAGACATCTATATCTGATAAATTATATTTATCTAATATTTCTTTTTCAGTAGCAGTGCTTGCATCTCCCATAAACATAAATTTATAGTTATTTATTTCTGTATAAATAACATTTGAATTATCATTTTCATTATCATATTCTTTTGTTTGTAAAAAATATAATTTATTTTTATCTATATTTAATTCTTTAATACACGAATAATACTTTATTTTCTTTTTATCTAATACATTTATTAGTTCTTTTTCTAAATCGTTATATTCTCCACAATTAAATATAACTTTATCTGCCTTAAAACTATTAACTAAATTAATAGCTTCTCCCATATGATCATAATCCCCATGTGGTGATTATCTGTTATGCACACTAATTTAAGACAAAAGAAAAGAACTACAAAGGTCCTAATTTTTAATAAAATTCAATGTAACTTTCAATGCTTCTTTCATGTGCTCATCATTATGAAACCCATGATCTGCGCCATCAATTAAATATAATTTAGCATTTTTACATTTCTTGCTAGTATTAACAGAAGATTTGTATGATACATACGGATCAGACGTACCATGCACAAACAATAATGGAATATCTATTTTTTGCAATCTCTTGTAAGTAGTGTATTTTCGTTCATCTTTAAAATATTCATAACTTAATTTCCAGCCATTCTCAATTGGATAATAACCTTGTTTTTTTGCAATTTTTTCTTTCTTGCTTGGAATATTAAATAATCCTCTTCCATAATCTATTGCTGGATACCATAATATGATTTTTTTGATATCATATTTATTTAAATCAACATTAGAAACAATTCTTCCCCCCATAGAACAACCTATCAAAATAAAATTTTTATAATTATATTTTTTATTTAACATATCTAATGTATCATGAAGATTCCTTACCATATTGGACACAGTATATTCATTATAACTTCCATCTGATTCACCACACCCAACAAAATCAAATCTAAAATTATTAATACTATTTTTAGTCAGTTCCTCAGATATTTTAGTAGTAGGTCTAGAATCTTTGCTACTGGTTCTTGCATGACATATAACTACTATCTCATAATTTTCGTTTGTTTTATTAATAACACCACATAGTTTTAAATTATTGTATGTTGGATAAAATATTTTTTCTTCATTTATCATACTTATCACATCCTGTAATTATTATATCATAATTCTTCGTGATTACGGACCGCAAGCCTCAATTATTAATTTATTACTTTTTATTTTAAACATAATACTTCCATCTATATCTGTTCTATATATTTTTGAAGTTTCTAAATTATTTAACGCTTCTTTATTAGAATGTCCATATCTATTATTTTGGCCAACTGCTATTGAGTAGTTAGTACATATAAAAAAAGAACTATCATATGATAATTCTTATACAATACTATTATTATTTAAATACTTTGTAATATATTCTATGCATTCATTAAATATCTTATCCAATTCTTTCTTATCAGTTATTTTATAATTATAAAGACATATTTTTGAAAAGAAATTAACCTTACCTAAATCTTTATTAGAAGATATTATATAATTATTCAGTTTTTCTTTATTAAATGTTGCTTCATCAATATCAATTACATTGTTTACACACTTTAAATTTTTAAATTTGTAAATGTATCCATGATTAATTAACCATTTATCATAAATATTCATTTCCCTATGCTTTAAATCTTTTCGCGCTTTTCCATCTAGAAGTTTTTTCCTACCTTTTAAATACATGCCTATACCATTATCATTTTTATCATAGATATAAAAATGTTTAAAAAAATATTCATTATAAAATCTATCTGTTAATATATGTATAAGATACCCAAGCATTATTGGATTATCAAGCCTATTCTTATATTTTTGTATAAATTTATCTGGATTGGCTAGACCTTCTAAATCTTTTTCACCAGATTGAAAATGAGCAACTGAATGATCTCTTCCCTCACAAATATCTGGAAGAACACTTCCTAACATTATTGAATCTAAATCCATTTTAATTTTATCATTAACTTTCTTAGCAATTGCTAAATGAATTTTATGAGTTGGCATATAAACACATCCTATAATTATTATATCATATTACTCCTTTCTATGGACTACATGTTCTTATCTTTAATTCATTATTTTTAATTTTAAACATAATACTGCCATCCTCGTCTGTTCTATATATTTTTGATTCTCTTAAATTATCTAATGCCTCTTTATTTGGATGTCCATATCTATTATTCTTTCCAACTGATATAACACTATATCTTGGATTTATTTCATCAATAAATTCTTTACTACTACTTGTTCTTGATCCATGATGTCCTACTTTTAAAATATCTACATCATGTAAAGTATATTGTTTTAATATTTCTTTTTCAGTAATACTTGATGCATCTCCCATAAACATAAATCTATAACCACCAAGCTCAGTATAAATAACATTAGAATTATCATTTTCATTATCATAAACTTTCGTTTGTAAGAAATATAATTTGTTTTCATTTATATTTAATTCTTTAATACATGAATAATATTTAATTTTCTTTTTATCTAACACTTTTATTAATTCTTTTTCTAAATCATTAAATTCGCCACAATTAAAGATAACTTTCTCTACTTTAAAATTATTAACTAAGTTAATAGCTTCTCCCACATGATCGTAATCCCCATGTGTAATAATTAAATAATCGAGGTTTCTAATACCAAATGACTTAAATAATGGAATAGAATTATTATAAAGAATATCACGATTACTTATACCGCCAGTATCAATGAGAATATTTGTTCTTCTATTATGAATTAAAATTGAATCACCCTGTCCAACATCTAATATCAATACATAATTACTTAGAAAAATATCGTTATAATTATAATGAATGCATAAAATAATTAAAAAAAATACTAATAATTTTTTATTGTAAAAAATGAAAGAATAGATTATCAAATAATATATTACAACAACAGCAATTGATGGCTTTATAAAAATTAAAGAAGAATTAATACTTCCAAACCATAATGATAAACATTCTAAAATCTTTATAAAAATTATAAAGAATTCATCAAATAATGGAAACGCTAAAGTAATAATAGAAAAAGGAAAGACTATAAAAGAAACATAAGGAACTAAAATAGAATTAAAAAGAAATGATAAGACATTTAACTCACTATAACTATAAATATTAAGTGGAATTGAAAAAATAAAAGATAAAAAAGATATATAAATTATTTTAACAAACATATTTTTTATTTCATTTAATTTCTTACTAGATAAAGTTAATATAGAACTTATAATAAAAGAATAATAAAAGCCAATATTATATATAGAATTTGGAACTATTATAATCACAATTAAAATACTTATTAATAAATGCCTCTTTTTATCAAAATTCAAACCTAGAATTGCATTAATTTCTTTTAAAAGAAGTTGTACCACACATCTTAATATAGATATACTTCCAATAAATTGATAATACAAAAAAAGAATAATAGCAAATAAAAAAGTTTTCTTAATATTATTTCGCTTATACACTAAACTTAATAAACCAACTAAAAAAGAAAGATGAGTACCTGAAATTGAAAACAAATGAATTATTCCAATTTTCTTATATATTGAAATATTATCATCATTTATTTCACTCTTATCACCTAAAATAAATGCTTTTAAATAACTATAACTTTTTAATTTATTTATTTTACTATCAACATCTCTCTTTATTTTAAGAAAAAGATTTTTACTTTCTCCAACTTTTTCATAATTATAAATTTTTAAATTAAAAAATACATTATTCCTATTTTGATATTCCTTATAATTAAATAAATTAAAATTTCTATTATTTTCTAATTCAAATAGCATTCCTTTTATTTTTAATTTATCTCCTATTTTTAATGAATTGTTTTCTAAATAAGAAACTAATTTTTCTCCACAATCTAACTCTAGACTATTATTATTTTTAATATTTGTAACTACACAAGAAAAAGAAGTTTTATCAATATTAAAGATTGTGTAATTATGTACCTTATAATCTGTAAATCTAAATATAGCAAAAAATATTAAGACATAAATAATTAATTTAGACTTTAATACTATTTTTAATTTTTTCAAATAATGCGTCTCCAATTCCAGAAACATTTTTAATTTCCTCTATACTTTTAAACTTTCCATTTTTATTACGAAAGTCAACAATATTTTTTGCTTTAGTTTTACCTATTCCATCTAAAGTCATTAATTCTTCAATCGATGCATTATTAATAGAAATTTTAGAATCACTTTTAACAACACTATCTTTTTCATTCTTTGTAATAATCTCCTTATTTGATTCCTTACTTGGAATGATAATTATCATTTCATCATATACTTTTTCACTTAAATTAATATTTGAAACATCAGCTTTATCCGTTAGACCACCTGCTTTATTAATAACATCTATTATTCTTTCACCATCTAAAGCTTCATAAGTATTTGGATTTTTAATTTCTCCTTTAATATCTACTATCATTTTAGAATTAATTATTTCATCATCTTTTTCAATTAGTAATTCGTCATTATTAACTATTTCTTCATTAGAAAAATCATTATTTGATAAAGTTAAAAAAATATTATATATAATTAAAAAAATAATAATAAAATATAAAATAATATCTTTTCGATTATAATAAATAAAATCTTTAATTTTTTGCATAAAAAAACCTCCCTAAGGAGATTATTAGACGTTTTAGACAGAAATGCCCAATTTTTTTAATCTTGTTTCAATTGCTACTCTTTGAACAATAGATAATGCTAAGATCAAACTAAGAGTAAAAGAACCACCATAACTTAAAAATGGTAATGGAACTCCAGTAAGTGGAACTAATCCCATTATTCCCAATAAATTAATAACAATATGAATAAAAATGTATATTGCAACACCATAACATATTATTGACCCTCTACTTGAAACACTATTTTTACCAATTCTTATAATTCGCCACAATAATACTATAAATAATAAAATAATAAATGAAGATGCTACACATCCTAATTCTTCAACGACAATAGCAAAAATAAAATCTGTATGTGATTCAGGTAAATATAAATACTTTTGAGTGCTATTTCCTAATCCTTTACCCCACATACCACCATTATTAAAGGCTATATAAGAATTACATACCTGATTTCCAGAAGTATAAAATTTTTCTTCGCTACAAGGATATCTATAATCCTTACGATCAATTTGCCTTTTAAAATTTGAAGTATTAAAAATATAATAACAAAATAATACAGCAATCATCAGAAGAATAGAAATAGAAACCACTTTAAACTTCACTAATCTTTTAATAGGCATAATTAAATATAATAAAAAAAATGTAATTAGCATAATAGCAGCAGTACCAAAATCTGGTTGTAATATTATAAGTCCACAAAAGAAGGCAGTAACTCCAATTGGGAAAAAATTTGTAAACAATCTATCGAGTTTATGCCGATTTAATTCAAAAAAGGCTGAATACCATACAATTAATATTACTTTAATAAACTCACTAGGTTGAAATGAAAAAGGCCCAATAACAATCCAACTTCTTGCATCATTTATTATAGCACCAAAAAATGATACAAATATCAATACTGGTATACTAATTAATAAAATAAGCCAAGAGGATCCACTATAAGTTCTAGTATTAAAATGAATTAAAAAAAGAAAACCAATAATACCAAGTCCCAAACTTAAGCCTTGTTTTAATAAAAAATTATAAGGACTTTTATTATATCTCATGAAAGCAGCAATATTTGAGGCAGAAAAAATCATTATTAGTCCAATTGAAAAAAGTAATATACTCACAACTAATAATGTTCTGTCTACATGTTTTAACATAATTTTATCTTTTAGTCTCATATATATCCTCCTTTCAATATTCTATTATTATTATATATCATATAAAAATATTAAAAAAGGAAGAAATACAAAACTTAACATATTTAATATAGAAAAGTGTAAAAAAAAGAATAGAAAAATCTATTCTTATCCATTAACCTGTTTCATTACTTCTTCAGCAAAGTCATCATTTCTTTTTTCGATTCCTTCTCCTACTTCATAACGAATCATTTTCTTAATTGTACCTTTATTTTCTTTTACATATTGTCCAACAGATTTATCAGAATCTTTAATAAATTCTTGTTCAACTAAGCAAACTTCTTTATAGTACTTATTAATTCTTCCATTAACCATTTTTTCAGCAATATCAGCAGGTTTTCCTTCATTCATAGCTTGTTCTTTAATGATTTCTCTTTCATGTTCAAGAACATCTTCAGGAACATCTTCCTTTGTCATAAATAAAGGTCTCATAGCTGCAGCATGCATTGAAACATCTTTAGCAACTTCTTCATTAGCTCCATCAAGAACTGTTAATACTGAAATTCTTCCACCTAAGTGAGAATATACTCCGAATACTTCATTCTTTTTCTTCTCAACATATTCAAATCTTCTAAAGCTAATTTTTTCTCCAATTTTAGCAATTAGTGCTACTAAATATTCATTAACTGTTTGTCCATCATCTAATTTTAAATTCATAGCATCATCCATAGTCTTAACACCACTATTTAAAATAGCATTTCCAACAGTACTAATGAACTTTTTAAATTCTTCGTTTTTAGCAACAAAGTCAGTTTCAGAATTAACTTCCAAAATTACTGCCTTATTTTTATCTACAATTATTTCACTTAACCCCTCTGCTGCAATACGTGACTCTTTTTTACTAGCCTTTGCAATTCCTTTTTCTCTTAACCAGTCAACAGCTTTATCCATATCACCTTCTGATGCTTCTAAAGCTTTTTTACAATCAAGCATTCCTGCTCCAGTTTTTTCTCTTAAGTCTTTTACATCTTTAGCACTAAACATAATTAATCCCTTTCTAAAACTATTACTTCTTTAATTCAGCTAATAGTTCATCTTTTTTCATTTTAGAGTAACCTTTAACGCCTTGTTCCTTTGCATATTCTTTTAATTCAGTTAAATTTAATTCTTCAAGGTTTACTTCTTCTTTTTTTTCTTCAACAGAAACTTTTTCTTCTTTTACTTCTTCTCTTTTTACATTCTTTCTTGGCTTAGTTTCTTCTTGTGGTTTATCTTCTTTTTCTACTTTAACGTTTTCTTTTTCGATTGATTCAACGAATTCATTAACTGCATCTTCTTTATTCTTGTCTGATGATTTATTCTTATCTTCTTCAGTTAAATAATCAATCATTTCATTACCATTAACTTCTGCAATTGCATTAGTTAAAACACCAATCATTAATTTAACACTTCTTACTGCATCATCATTTCCAGGTATAACATAATCAACCATATCAGGATCACAGTTAGTATCTACAACACCAAAAACTGGAATATTTAACTTTCTTGCCTCTTTAATTGCAATTTCTTCTTTTCTAGGATCAACGATAACTAAAGCATCAGGAAGTTTTTTCATTTCTCTGATTCCTCTTAAATTCTTATTTAATTTATCGTATTCTTTTTTAATATTAATAACTTCTTTTTTTGGAAGTAAATCAAAAGTTCCTTCTGCTTCTAGCTTTTCAATTTCTTCCATTCTCTTAATTCTAGATCTAATAGTCTTGAAGTTAGTTAAAGTTCCACCTAACCATCTTTCATTTACAAAATACATATTAGTTCTAGTAGCACTTTCTTCAGCAGCTTCTTGAGCCTGCTTTTTAGTTCCTACAAATAATACTTTTCCTTCATTTGCAGCAATTTCTTTCATAGCTTCATAAGCTTCTTCGATTTTCTTTGCTGTTTTTTGTAAATCGATTATATAAATATCATCACGTGATGTATAAATATACTCTCTCATTTTTGGGTTCCATCTTCTTCTTTGATGTCCGAAGTGAACTCCTGCTTCTAATAAATAATTCATTGACACTACTGCCATAATTTAAATCTCCTTTTCGTTTTTATCTTCTATTAATTTCTAATAATTCCACCAAATTGGCACTCGGTAATTAAATCCATTAATATGCTTTATTCTGTTTCTTTTTTAGTTGTTTTCTTCGCTGTAGTTTTCTTTGTTGTTTCTTTTTTTACTTCAGTTTTTTCTTTTTTGGTTTCACTTACTTTTTTTTCAGCTACTACTTTTCCCTTTTTATCTTCTTTTTTAGCTTTAGAAGCTTTTTCTTCCTTTTTAGGAACTTCTTTAACTACTTCAACTTCAGATTTAACTTCTTTCTTAGCAGCTACAGTCTTTCCTTCAAGACCTAATTTTGCTTCTTTTACTAATTCACTAAATGCTTTTGAATCTGCAATTGCAATTTCAGATAACATCTTTCTATTAACAAGAACTCCTCTTTTATTTAATCCTTCAATAAATCTAGAATAACTGATTTCGTTTTCACGACATGCAGCATTAATTCTTGTAATCCATAGCTTTCTAAAATCTCTTTTCTTTTGACGTCTATCTCTAAATGCATATTGTCCAGAATGCATTAATTGTTCTTTTGCTGTTTTATATAATCTATGTTTACTTCCAAAGTAACCTTTAGCAGCCTTAAGTACTTTTTTATGACGTGCTTTTGTTGTTACACTATTTTTTACTCTTGCCATTTCTAACTCCTCCTTACACTAAATAACTTTCTTTAATCTCTTGTAGTCTGCTTTACTTAATAGTGCATTCTTTCTTTTTGCTCTATTAACAGCACCACTTTTCTTTCCTGTTTTATGATTTAATCCAGTTTGACGCAAAGTAATAGTTCCACTTTTTCTAACTTTAAGAACTTTACTTAATCCACTGTGAGTTTTTACTTTACCCATTATAATCCTCCTACTTTATTTTGTCTTTTTTGGCATCAATAACATAATCATATTTTTTCCATCAAGTTTAGGTTTCGATTCAATTTCTGCAATATCACTTAATCTTTCAGCAAATCTTAATAATACATCACTACCTAATTCAGTATGAGCCATTTGTCTTCCTCTAAAACGAATAGTAACTTTAATCTTATCTCCTTTTTCAAGATACTTTGTTACTTGCTTTAACTTTGTCTCAAAATCACCAACATCAATTGATGGAGAAAGTCTAAATTCTTTTAAATTTTGCATAGATGCTCTTTGTTTCTTCAAAGCATCTTTTTCTTTTTTACTTTTCTCATACTTATACTTTTTGTAATCCATCAATTTACATACTGGTGGATTCCCATTAGGTCCTATTAGTACTAAATCAAGGCCAGCATAATTAGCAAGTGTTAATGCATCTTTAATTGTTTTAACACCAGTTTGCTCCCCATTCGGACCAATAACTAAAACTTGTGGAACTTTAATTTGTTCATTAATTAACAAATTATTTTTTGAGTTTGCTATATAAAACACCTCCAATAAATATAAAAAAGTGGATACAATATATCCACTTAATACCATAAAAACAATAAACAGCAAATCCTGTTTTCGGCATTTAACCCAAAGCTATAAAACCGCAATCGGGTGGATGTGGATACATCTCTTTCCTTTTTTATTACGCATAGTATTATATTCTATGATTCTAATTTTGTCAACTATTATATTTTCTTTTTTCTTTTAACTTTATCTATTTCCTTCCTTATATCATTTAGCTCATCTTCTTTTTTATTAATAACAGTATTTTTTCTTTTATGGGAAAGAACAAGAACAACTATATATGATAAAAAAGCAAAAATAATATGGACTTGAAAAAATAAATTTAAAATAGCTAAAACTATAGTTAAAGCTGCAAAAATAATTATTAATATCCTAAGAATTTCTCTTTTTTTAAAATTCTTTAAATTTTGATCATTAGAAATATCATGCATAAAATACTCCTTTCACAACTAAAAATATAATAAAAGCTAAAATGGATATAATTAATAAGTACAATAAAATAGTTCTCCTAGTACTATTATTTTCTTCATCGTTTTTTTGGCCTTTTAAGATATATGAATCATGTTCAGACAAATACTTATCAATATAGTTCCTAGTATCTTCAGGAATGATACTACACTTAGATAAAAACTTTAAAATATCTAAAGCAGCTAAATCATCTTTTATTTCAATTCTTCTAGTTGTACTTTTTAAAATATTTCTCAAAACTTCTGGAGTTAATAAATTATTATCAATAATCTTTTTAACTTCTTCTAAACTATAGTAATCCATTACATTCACCATAGATAATTATATCATCAAACATCTACTTTTTTTAAAAAATATTGAAATATTTTTTTTAATCCCGCATTTATAACATGTGATATATTTCCATTTATTTCAGTAATTGCATTTCCGTAATATTTATCTTTGATTAAATAATCATTCAAGTCAATTTCAACACCATTTTTAATATCATTTTCAAACTTATTAATTTGCTCTATAGTTAAGTTTTTTCTTTCTGTTAATTTATATCCATATATATTACCACCAAAAAAATATAAAAAAATAAAAAATAGAAATAAAATAGAAATAAAATATTTATATACTTTTTTAATCAAGTTTTCCTCCAATATATAAATTGATCATCTCAGCAATAACATCTATTGTATTACCAACTTCATCAAAAGTGTTTTCTTCACCACCAACTTCAATTAAAATACATAAATTAGAAAAATCTTGATTGTAAACTCCATTTACTCCTTTGCCCTTTTTTCTATAAATACCTCTACTAAGTCCTTTATAATTAGTATTCAAATAATTTTCAAGTTTTGTCATAACTATTTCATTTTGTCTATAATTTTCATTCTCAAGTCCCAATAAAAACATAGTTTTCGCATATTTTTTTCCATTAATATCAATTGTACTAATATTTTTATTTACTGAATCTCTATGCAAATCTATAAAATACTTCAAAGATGGATTTTCTTCTTTCCTTTTTTCCATAAACATTCTAGAAACTCTATAAGAACTAGCATAATTCCAATTATTAGTATTCAAAACGTCATTAATACTAGATGTTTCAACAATAGATTCTATTCCATATTTTTTCAGTTTACTTTGCAACAAAAAACTAGCATCTAAAACAGAATAATTAATATTTATTTCTTTCGTACCACTATATTTTTCTGTTTGATGAGTATTATAAATATATACAATAGGACTTGAATCAGTTTTCATAGTCTCTACTTCATAATCATTATCTACATTTTCATTATTAACACCTACATTATAATTATTCATTAAAATAGAAACCGGATTTATCAAATCAACAGATTTTACTTTGGATACAAACTCGTTAATAAGTCTATTTTCACTACTAATATTGCCAGAGCTATCTAATAAAACCTCTAATGTTTCCTCATCTAGCACAAGATCATAACTATCAAGCCATTTTACTGTATAAATCAAACTAAAAACCATTATTATTACCAAAGTCAAGAATTTCCAAACATTTCTTTTCATATAATCACCAATGCAATTATATAATTATTAAATGTTTTAAATTGTCATTTTATGAAGACTTCTATTAATTGCTTTAGAAATTAATAAAGAAAGCTTTTCTATTTCATAATCAATTTCTTTTGGTGTTACCATAAAATTATTTCCTTTTTTTAACAAAAGTTCATCAACATTATATCCATCTAAAAAATTTCTAACAATTGTATGAAGATTAACAACTGTAGGAACTCCAATAATAATCACATCTTTATTAAGTTTTTCCTTGGATATTTCTTTCCTAAGATTACCTACTCCACTTCCAGGTTCTATTGCAGAATCAGTAATTTGTATTACTTTATTTATCTTATCTATACTTGTACTAGATAAAGCATCAATAACAATTAAAAAATCAGGATTAATCTTTTTAACTATTCCATCTATAATATCAAAAGTTTCAATACCAGTACTAGAAAACACTCCAGGAGCTATTTTTGAAACACAGGAATAATTTTTATCAGCACATTTAAGCTCATATAAATGTCTAGTTGCAATAATTCCTTTAATAGTTTGTGGCCCTAATGAATCGGGAGTTGAATAATCATTACCTAATCCAACTACCAAACAAGATTTATTAGTTAATCCTTTTTTTCGTAACAGGCACTTTAATTCAATAGTTAATACTTTTAATACATTATCAAAGTTTTGTGAATCTGTTATATCATTGAATAAAATTGAAATATAATCACCACACTTTTTATTTATTTTTTTTGAAGTTTTTATATCAATCTCAATTTTTTCTATTTTAACATTTTTAATTTTTTTAACTTTTGTCTTTAATAATGGAATATCATTAATTAAATCAAGTCTTGATATTTTATCTTCTAAATTTACTATATGCATAATATCACCATTATTTATTTTCCCTACATTTTAAAGTTTTATTTGCATTTTATTTATTTTTTTGCTAATATATATGTAGTCAAAAAAGAGAGGTGATACTATGCCAAATATAAAAAGTGCTAAAAAAAGAGTTTTAACAAGTGCTAAAAAGCAAGAAAGTAACAATGTTATTGAACAAAGAACTAAAACATCTGTTAAAAAATTTATAAAAGAAGTAGAAGCTGGTAATACAGAAAATACTGCTGAAAAATTAAACATTGCAATTAAGAATATCGATAAAGCTGCTGACTCAGGATTAATGCATAAAAATAAAGCAGCAAGACAAAAATCAAGATTAATGAAAATGAAGAATAAAATGGAAGAAACAAAATAGTTTCTTTTTTTTTACAAAAACTCATATATATGTTACAATAATAAAGGTGATTATATGAAAAAAATCTTATACATATTATTCTTAACAGGAAGCTTAGTTATTATATTTTTAAATAGAAACTTTATTATAAAACAAATATTAAGTGCAATTACACAATATCAAGAAGTAAATCTTGAGTTCAAAAATAGTTATTATTTAAAATATAATTTTAAATCAGTTAACTCAGTTGATGAGTTTAGTCTTAAAAATAAAAATGATTTATTAAATTTATATTATACGATTATAAATAACGGAAATGATACGTTTGAATTTTATTGTCCAGAAACATATAAAAATTGTTTAAATGATATAAATGATTTAGCAAACAATCCACAAGAGTTATCAATTATAAATGGTTATGTCCACCCATATAATAGTTTCGATACTATCGAAACATTATATAATTCTCTTGGAAAAGTAAATTTAACAATCAAAAAAACATATAGTCCTTATATTATAGAAAGTATAAATGCGAAAGTTGAAGAAATAGTTAAAAATGAAGTCAAAGAAGAAAAAGATACAAGAAAAATAATTAAAATAATCCATGACTATATAATAAATCATGCAAAATATGATAAAGAAAGAACAGACAAAAATATAATTAACTATAATTCAAATACAGCATATGGAGTTTTATTTGAAGGATATGGAATTTGTAGTGGTTATTCTGATGCAATGGCAATCTTCTTAAATTATTATGGTATACCAAATTTCAAAGTTGCTAGTGAAAATCATGTTTGGAATGCAGTATATCTCGATAATAAATGGTATCACCTAGATTTAACTTGGGATGACCCAATTGTAACATCTGGAGAAGAAATACTAGATGATACATATTTTTTAATTACAAATGAAGAACTTAAAAAATTAAACGATTCGCAACATCATTACAATGAACAAAAATACAAAGAATTATTAAATTAAAAAGAGGCTTACTTAGCCTCTTTAATTTTTTGCTTATTATCATCTTTATCTTTAATATTAGAAACTGTATCATAGATATCTGCTTTAAAGAAATTATAAGTACAATTTAATGCTATATACGCTGGAAGGGAAATAATAATTCCAACTATTCCAAAAAGTGTACCACCAGCAACTACAGCAAATATAGTCCACATAGCATTAATATTATTAGTTTTACCATATACTTTAGGTGAAATAATATAACCATCGATATTTGGGAATATTAAACATATCAAAATTGTTGCTATAAATAATGGAGTTGAAACAACGCTTGCTAATATAACAGCAACGATATTAGTAATTAATCCTCCAAAGTATGGAATAACTGTAGTTAATGAAGCTAAAACACCTAATAACAACCAGTTTGGATGTCCAATTATCAAGAATAAAAGTGTATATTCAACAAATTGAATACCAATAAATAATGCTAAACCAGTTAAATATTGTCCTAATTCCCTATCCAAAAGCTTAACAAAATCATAAACTTTTTTTCTTTTAGGACTTCTTCCAAGTAATCTATTAGCTTCAGCCCTTATTTTCTCCATATCTGCTAAGAAATAAATTGAAAGAATTAAAATGATTACAGCGCTTGTAATAAAATCGACTGCTTTTCCTACAAAATTAAATGTACCATCAGATAAATACTTTCCAACAGATTGAATAAGATTATCCATAACAGTATTAATTGTAGTTTGAAAATCTCCTAAATTAATCTCAAACTTAGTTGATAAATCAGACATTACCTCACCTATTGATTGAGAAAGTAATATTAACTGATCATATACTAGAGGAACAGTAATTAATATTAAAAGTAATATTACAAAAATTACAGAACCAGCAACTATTGTAACTGCAAGAGAATTACTCAGTCCTTTCTTTTTTAATTTTCTTACAATTGGATAAAATGCATATGCAATTGAAAATGCAATTAAAAATGGAATAATAATTGCTATAACTTTTGATATTATTGAACCCCAAACATTAAATGTTAATATTAATAAATAAACAATTACACTAAATATTAAAACATTCAATAATTTATAATTCAGCTTGTCTTTAAACATATTATATCTCCTCCTATTTTTCTAATATTATAGTAACAGGACCATCATTTAATAAAGAAACTTCCATTTCTGCACCAAAAATTCCTGTTTCTACCTTAATATGATTACGTAACTTTTCATTAAAAAGATCGTAAAGTTTTATTGCTTCTTTTCCATTTAAAGCTTTTACATAACTTGGACGATTTCCTTTAGTAGCATCTCCATATAATGTAAATTGTGAAATAGAAAGTATACTTCCATTTGTATCTATCACACTCTTATTCATTATACCATTTTCATCATCAAATATCCTAAGAGATAAAACTTTTTTTACCATATAGTCTATATTTTCCTCAGTATCAGTTTGAGTAAAAGACACTAAAAGCATTAAACCATTATCAATACTTCCAACAATTTTCTTATTTACTTCAACTTTTGCATATTTAACTCTTTGTGCTACAATTTTCATCTCATTGTCCTCTCAATATTTTCAACATATTTTAATTGATTTAAATCTCTAATAAAATTATTAAGTCTTTCTAAATTATTTACTCTAATATCAACTTCATATATAACATTATCTGTTCTACTCAATGTTTTAATATTATAAATTGAAATAGTACTAGCATTAGCTTTTTGCATTATTTCAAGAAGTGCCCTATCATCTTTCTTAGTAGTTATTAATAAAGAAGTTATATATTTAGATTTAGGATTCTCACTCCAACTTACAGGAATCATTCTATCTTCTAACCTATCAACATTAGGACAATTAATTCTATGAACTGTAATGCCATTGTTTTTACTTATATATCCAATTATTTCATCACCAGGAACTGGACTGCAACAATTAGATATATTAACCTTTATTTTATCTATTCCATTAACAATTATATCAGCTTCATTATCTTTAATTTTAACAGGATTTATAGGAATTAATTCTTGCTCTTGTGGCTGCTTATTAATCAAATTAACAACATAAGAAGCACTAAATTTATTATTTCCTATCGAAAGATAAAACTCATCTAAATCAGCACATTTAGTAGAATTTAATAAACTCTCAATATTTTCGTCAGATAAAAACTCTTGATAAGGAATTTTCTTTTTCCTTAATTCTTTTTCTAAAGAATCTTTTCCTCTTTCAATATATATTTCTTTTTCAGATTTAGTAAAGAAATTCTTAATTTTATTTTTTGCTTGTGTAGTTTTAACAATTGTTAACCATTCTTTAGATGGAGAAGAATTTCTATTAGTAATTATTTTTACAATATCATTATTTTTTAACTTATAATCAAGTGGAACAATCATATTATTAACAATTGCTCCAACCATAGTATCACCAACAGCAGTATGTATTTTATAAGCAAAATCAATTGGAGTAGATCCATTAGGAAGCTCAAAGATATCTCCTTTAGGAGTAAATACATAAATATTATCATTTAATATTTCATCTTTAACACTATTAACAAATTCTTCACTACTCATTTTTTCTACATCAAGTTCCATTATTGATTTAAAAAATTGCAATTTAGCTTCAGTAGAGTTCTTACTAGTTTCAGCTAAATTTCTTTTTTCTTTATATGCCCAATGAGCTGCTACACCATTTTCCGCAATTTCATCCATTGATTTAGTTCTTATTTGAACTTCAAATATTTGACCATCAACGCCAAAAATAGTAGTATGCAAAGATTGATATCCATTTACTTTAGGCATCGCAATATAATCTTTAAATCTCTTTGGCATTGGCTTGAATTTAGAATGAATTATTCCAAGAGTAGTATAACATTCCTGTTCAGTATCTACAAGAATTCTAAGCGCTAATAAATCATATAATTCACTAAACTTTTTTCCACGTTCCATTTTCTTATAAATACTATATATACTCTTACTACGCCCTTTTATATCAAACTTTATATTATGTTCTTTAAGCATATTACTAACTTCATTAATCATTTCATTAACAGAGTTATCTCTTTCAAGTTTAGTAGTATTAAGCTTTTCAGCAATATCATAAAACACATCTGGTTTTAAATATCTTAATGATAAATCTTCAAGTTCACTTTTAATTTTATGTATTCCCAAATGATGAGCAATTGGTGCTAAAATCTCAAGAACTTCTTTTGCTTTAATTTTCTGCTTTTCTTTAGGTAGTGCCCATAAAGTTCTCATATTATGAAGCCTATCAGCTAATTTAATAATTATAACTCTAACATCTTCACTCATTCCTACTATTATTTTTTTATAATATTCAACTAAAGCTTCGTTTTCAGTAGAAAAACGCATTTTACTAATTTTAGAAACTCCATCAACAAGTCTTGCTATATCAGGATTAAATTCTTCTTCTAATTCTTGTTTTGTAACATCACAATCTTCAATAACATCATGCAATAGCCCTGCACAAATCGTATCAGTATCAGCATATACTGTAGTTAAAATTAAAGATGTACATAAAGGGTGAAAAATATAAGCTTCCCCACTTTTTCTATATTGTCCTTGATGCTTTAAAGCAGCATAATCATATGCCCTCCTAATTAAATTCAAGTTATCTTCATCTTGAATATAAACTTTTGCTTTTTCAATTAAATCATCAATGGTATATTTAGTATAATCTTTTGTCACGATACCACCCCCTTACAGCAATTCTATTTCATCTCCAACTGCTTCTTTAATGTTGTCTTTTTTATTACTAGAATACATATATTCTTTAAAATCATTATTATCTAGGTTTAATATATCATCAACCATTTCAGAAAGACTAAGTCCAGTAACATTCCCCCACTTACTTTTCAATAAATAATTCCATATATCTTCATTTCTAACATTTTTATAGAAAAGTTTTTCCAATTCACGTGTTTTGCATCTTAAAGCAGGAAGAAGTCTCTTATATAAATCAACTTTATTATTTATTCCTAAATCTATCTCCATAGTCTCACCTACTTTTAAATATAATAATATTATATCATTAATTAGTTAAAATGATTATTAATTTTATTAATATAATTTTCTTTTAAATGAGAAATTGATGCACAACTCATCAAGCAGATAACAGCATCACTATAATCAGGTAAAGAGCCTAAATCATTATCGCTTATCATTTCCCCATTATTTAATAAATCAAAAATCACTTTTGAACTAACTCCACCATAATCTTCACTTTTTTCTCTGTTACATTCAATTTCAGTTAAATAAACTTTATCTGCAATATTTAATACATCTGCAAAATCTTTATAAAACTTTTGTGTTCTTGAATATGTATTAGGTTTAAAAACTGCAATTAACTTTTTATTAGGATACTTTTGCCTTGCAGCTTCAAGTGTAACTTTAAGTTCTGTTGGATGATGAGCATAATCATCTATAATTACGTTACTTCCAACTTTTTCTATAGCAAATCTTCTTTTAGCATTATGGAAATTTTTTAATAACTCTGCAATCTTTTCATATGAAACCCCTTCTAAATGGCAAATAACAATTGCAGCCATTGCATTTAAAACCATATGCTTACCATATAAAGGTAAAACAAAATGTCCAACTGATTCATTATTTACTATTAAATCAAATTCTGAACCTTTATCATTTAATACTATATTCTTGGCATACACATCATTATTCTCATTAAATCCATAATAAATAGTTTTAGGATTTAGATTAAGCATTCTAACGTTTTCATTATCACCACAGGCAACAATTACATTTTTTGTCTTATTAGCAAATTCTGTAAATGTATTTCTAATATCCTCTATATCCTTATATATTTCAGTATGTTCTAATTCAATGTTAGTAATAACAGTATAAGCTGGATGATATGCTAAAAAATGTCTATTAAATTCATCACTTTCTATAACAAATATCTTATTATCTTTACTAGCATATCCAGTTCCATCACCAATAAAATAATTAACTTTATAAACACTATCTAATATTTGACTAATCATTGTAGAAGTAGTAGTTTTTCCGTGAGTACCAGAAACACAAATTGATTCAAACATATTAGTGATGTCTCCTAATATCTCATTATATTTCTTTATCTTTAATCCATTATCTCTAGCTCTAACTAATTCCGGATGATCATTTTTTAATGCCACTGAATGAGTTACAACCATATCTTTATCTAATTCATGAATATTATCATAATATATTTTAATGCCACGCTTATCAAGTCCTTCTTGAGTAAACTTATAATCAACCGCATCATCATATCCAGAAACTTCATTTCCTAAATCATAAAGAATATTTGCTAAAGTTGCCATTCCAGCACCTTTAATACCTAAACAATAATATTTCATAAGTAAAACACCTCTATCTCATTATACATTATTTTTCTATGAAAAATACATTATTATGAAATAAGTTGACACAAATTTAAACTACTATTAAAATAAAAATGTACATTACGGAGGTTATATGAAACAAGAAGATAATTACAAATCTATAATAAATTTAGCAATCGTACTATTACTTTTTTACTGTTCAAGTCTTTTTATTTTAATACCTGTACTTATCTTTAATATAGATTTAAATAATTGTAGTAACTTAACAACTAATCTACTAAGATTATTTCCAAATTTTATGACATTCATAATTTTATTTATAATATATAGAAAAGAAATTAAAAATGATTTTTTAAAATTAAAGAAAAATTTTGGATCAATTACTGATATAGCACTTAAATATTGGATAATTGGATTTATATTAATGATAGTAAGTAATACAATAATTGGAGCTTTTTCTCCAATAAAGGTCCCATCTAATGAATCAAGTGTAAGAGATTTAATAATAAGTACACCATTAATTTCATTTATTTTTATTAGTATCTTTGCTCCATTTAATGAGGAATTAATTTTCAGAAAATCTTTTAAAGATGTTTTTAAAAATAAATGGATATTTGCATTAATATCTGGACTTACTTTTGGATTACTACATGTAATTAATAGTATCTCTTCACTTTATGAACTATTATATTTCATACCATATACATCTTTAGGAATAGTATTTTCCTTAGCATATTATAAAACTGATAATATATTTACAAGTATAATTATGCATTTTATACATAATACTTTGATATTTATTATATATATCTATACACTTTAGATTTGGAGTGATTTAATATATGGAAACAAGAGAAGAAAAAAATGCTGAAATAGCTGAAGAAATTGAAGAAGAGAAAAATAAAATTAGAAATAAAAAAGTATTTAAAATATTATTGTGGATTTTTATACCGCTATTTGTAACCTTTACTATACTTTATACATCATTAAGATTTATAGGAAACTATGGAATTGTTGTAAGAGAATATGCTAATTATAATTCATTTTTACCAGATAATTTAAGTGGATTAAAAATTGTCCAATTTAGTGATATTCATTATAACAACTATACATCTGCTGATAAAATAAAAAAAATGGTAAATCTAATTAATAAAGCAAATCCGGAAATTGTTGTTTTTACTGGTGACTTAATAAGTGAAGATTACAATATAAGTGATAAAGATAAAGAAGAATTAATAAAAGAATTAAATAACATTAAAGGGAAAATAGGAAAATATGCAATTAAAGGTGACGAGGATAAAGAAGTATTTAAAGAAATATTTGATAATACAGACTTTAAAATACTAGATAATACTATTGAAAAAATATATATTGATAATTCAATTATTGACATAATCGCATTAAATGAAAATTATTCAAAAGAACAAATAATTAAAGATGATAATAATTTCTCTATAGCAATAATACATAAACCAGATTTAACTGACCAAATTATTAAAGATTATAATGTTCAAATAATAATGGCAGGACATTCCCTAAATGGTCAAATTGTTGTTCCTTTTATTGGGCCATTAATAAAAAAAGAAGGAGCTAAAAAATATCAATCATCATATTATAAAGTCAATAATACAGACTTATATATATCCGGTGGAATTGGAAATTGTAATTATGAATTTAGACTATTTAATCATCCTAGCATTAATTTTTATAGACTAAGAACAAACAAATAACTAAAAAAAGCATAAAATATTTCGAGGAGGTATTTTATGAATCAAAGAGGATTTGGTAGACCACCACATAATAATGGATTTGGTGGAAATCTTTTTCCTTTTGTTTTAGGAGGAGTTGTTGGAAGCTTATTAACAAATAATAGAAGACCTAATTATTACTGTCCATATCCAATGTACTATTATTATCCATACCCTTATCCATACAATAATTACTACAGATAAAAAAATACAACCTTTTGGTTGTATTTTTATGTTAATTCAATAAAATGATTTCCAGAATCCAAATAAAGAATACCTTTCTTACCTTCTAATGTTGGATATATTTCATTATAATAATTTAAAAAATCAAATTTAGTAAGAGTTGCATATATATAATTGCCATCTACCATATATATCATAAACCTAGAGCTATCATACTCACTTGGATCATACTTTATTTCAGAAATTTTACTTTTAACATCAGCATTTACTTTTAACATTTTTTTAATAAAATTATCATATACAGTATCAGGTATATAATTAACTACCCTAATTGGTGAAATAGAATAAGGAACAGAAGTAACTTCTTCACCACTTTCTAAAACATATTTTCCATCACTTTCTTTATAAAATAAAACTAGATTTTCTTCAACATCAATATTTATAACGCCAAAAAAGCTTTTAGTTACCTTTACATCTTTGATAAAAGAATCCTCCTTTAGATTCTTTTCAATCATAAAAGAAACATTTTTAAAATAGCTAGGATAATCCATTAAATTAGCTTTTTCCAATATATAATCATCAGATAAATTAACAGCATTACTCACAAAAATATTCTTTATTCTAACACCTAAAAAAGCTTTAATAAGAAAATACAACAAAAAAACTACTAGTAAAAATAGTATTAAAGATATTATTTTTATTTTTCGTTTTATTATTACTTTCTTTTCCATATTACTCCCAATTTACAAATTCTTGTTCAACTTTTAAGTCTACATTGTATTTTTCTTTTACAGAACTTTTAACAAGTTCTATTAAATCTTTTATATCTTTACCAGTAGCATGATTATAATTAATTATAAAGTTTGCATGCTTTTCACTAACTTTTGCTCCACCAATTGAATGCCCTTTAAGTCCTAAATCCTCAATAAGTTTACCCGCAAACATATTGTCTGGATTTCTAAAAACAGATCCAGCAGAAGGATATTCAAGTGGCTGACTTTCAAGTCTTCTTTTTTTTCTATCTTCAACAATTTCTAATAATACATTCTTATCATTTTTTCTTAAAGAAAAAGTTGCTTCTAAACAAATATAATCCTTATTTGATTGTAAAAATGATGAACGATAATGAAAGTTTAATTCTTTATTAGTCATTGTAATAACTTCTAAGTTAGGAGTTAATACTTTAACACGCTTAGTAATATAACCCATATCACTTTTATAAGCTCCAGCATTCATATATATTGCACCACCAACTGTTCCTGGAATACCAGTTGCAAATTCAAGTCCTGCAAGGCCTTTTTTTACAGTTTGATTACTTAATTTAATTAAATTAACTCCTGCTCCTGCTGTAACTGTATTTCTAAAATATTCAATGTTATCAAAACAGTCAAGTTTAATAATAACACCATCAAATTCATTATCACTAAATAATGTATTTGAACCATTACCTAATATTTTATATTTTATCTTTTTCATTTTTAAAAATTTTAAAAGAATTATTAATTTATCTTGATTTTTTGGATAGACAAATAATTTTGCTACACCACCTACCCTATATGTTGTGTGTTTAGCAATACTTTCATTTTCAACATATTTACCAATATTATTTTGTTCAATAATTTTTATTATCTCCTGCATATTAATCACCATTTACTAATTTTTCTATAATCATAGCTATTTTTGTTGCACTATCAATTACACCCATTTTTTTGCTATTTTCTCTCATCTGATTTAATTTTTCATCATTGTTTATTAACCCATCAATTTCTTTAAATAATCTATCCTTATTTAAGTCTTTTTCATGTATCACAATAGCACTACCATTTTTTTCAAGTACTGCTGCATTTTTTTCTTGATGATTATGAGTAACATGTGGAGATGGTATCATAATGGCAGGAACTCCAATTGCAGTTATCTCTGCAATAGTTGATGCTCCAGCTCTTGTAATTATAATATCAGTTTTCTTCAAAACATTTAACATATCATCAAGTATCGGAACCATTTTAACATTATTTGGAACATCAACACCTTCATAATTTTCCATAAATCTTTTACCTGTTACAAATAATACTTCATACTTTTGTCCTTTAAACTTAGGAATTATATCTTTCATTATTTCAGTTACTGTATATGAACCCAAACTTCCCATAACAAATAAAATTAACTTTTTGTCTTCACTAAGGCCATATTTTTCTTTATTTACTGGTTTAGCCAAATATGCTTCTTCGCTTCTTGGATTACCAGTAAAAACAACATTACACCTTTTAAAATACTTTAAACTATCTTCTAAAGAAACACCAATAACATTTGCTTTCTTCTTAAGAATTTTATTAGATAATCCAGGAATTGAATTTTGTTCATGAATAAAAGTTTTTATTCCAAGACTATGAGCAGCTAAAATAACAGGTGTTGTTATATAACCACCTATACCTAAAACTACATCAGGCTTAAATTCTTTCATAATAATTTTAATTTCTTTAATCGCATTTTTAAATGATTTAATAACTTCTACATTTTTAAATATTTTTTTCCTATTTAATCCTTTCATTGGAATTCCTTTATAGCATATACCAAGACTTGGAATTAAATCTTTTTCCATTCTATCTGTAGTTCCAATATAAAGAATCTCTAGATCTTTATTTCTTTCTTTTAATTTATTAATAATAGCCAATGCAGGATAAATATGTCCACCTGTACCACCAGCGCTAACAATAACTCTCACAGTATCACCTAATAAATATTATACCATATTATGTATTTTATTAATTTATTTTTATTATTCTTTTACTTTTTTTTGTAAATAAAAACTATGCATTGCATAGTTATACCTTTATAACATTTCTTATTCTTTTTATTACTTTTTTCTCAATTCTAGAAATATATGACTGACTAATTCCTAATATATCTGCTACTTCCTTTTGAGTTTTCTCTTCATTTCCAAGCAAGCCATATCTTAAAGTCATTATTTCTTTATCTCTCTTATTTAACTTTTCTATCTCACTAAGCATAACTTTCTTATCATTTTTTTCTTCTATTCCCTTTGTAACTATATCGGAATCTGTCCCAATAATATCTTCCAAATGAAGTTCATTTCCATCAGCATCATAACTTAAAGGCTCATCAAGACTAACTTCACAATTAACTTTTTTATTTTTTCGCAAAAACATTAATATTTCATTATCAATGCATCTAGAAACATATGTAGCAAGTTTTATATTCTTATCTATACTATAAGTATTAATTCCTTTAATCAAGCCAATTGTACCAATACTAACTAAATCTTCTAATTCTACTTTAGTTCCTTCATACTTTTTAGCTAAAAATACTACCAATCTTAAATTATGTTCAATAAGTTTATCCTTTGCCATCTGATCACCATCTTGTGCCATAACTAAATAAAATTCTTCTGCTTCTTTAGAAAGTGGCTCTGGAAGTTTATCAGATGAACCAACATAAAATAAAACATTTTTTATATTTAGTAAACAAATAACAACAAGCAATATACAAATCATATCTCCTCCTATAAAATATCTTTGTGTAATATCATATCTATATCTTGAATATTAATCTTTTTAGGAGACAATCCAATAATTACATTTTTAATTTCTTTCTCATTTATTATCATTTTTTCAGCTTTTATACATTTTAACATAGATACTCCAGAAGCAGTTTCAATTGGAACTAAAATACCATTCTCATAATCATATTTAATTTTTTTGTTAAACACAATACAAATTGGTCTCTTTTTATAAGGATCATACAATTTATTTCCAGTATCTAAATATGCATTAAATTTATATTTTTTATTATTATAAACAACAATAACACTATAAACTTCTTTATAATATAAATTTAATTTTTTAATTTTTTTGTTATAAATATAAAGAATTATTGG
>OCVV012833871.1_pt1 | contig 87975 bp, 54 predicted proteins | sample 1539721 | NCBI WGS metagenome assembly OCVV01 (sample SAMN02144230, study PRJEB22623) | gut metagenome | biome: sheep rumen | host: Ovis aries | place: New Zealand
CCCTTTCTCGTTTGCGGGTGCAAAGGTACGGCGACTTTTTCATTCCTGCAAGCGTTTCGCAAACTTTTTTGCAAAAAATATCGGAAAAGAGGGAAAAGAGGGGGCACGAAGGGGACGGGGGAGACGGGGCTCGCGCGCGTACATTTAATTATTATATAATAGGAGGAATGAGGAAGAAAGTCGGAAGAGATAAAAACGGTGTGAATATCGATGTTAAGTGAATTATGGGCGTTGGTATATTAGCGCCAAGGCGGTTGAATATATATTTTTCCAGTTTTTTTATTGTCTGAACGTGTGGTTTTACTAATTTTGTGGCGTACAAATATAAATAAGCATTATGTCTATGAATACAACCTTTTTGTTGCACATCGCAGTAGCAGCGTTTCTTGGCGGTGCGATAGGTATGGAACGCGGTTACCGTGCAAAGGAAGCTGGTTTCCGCACGCATTTTCTCGTAGCGCTTGGTGCTGCTTTGTTCATGATACTGTCGGCCCATGGCTTCGACGGTGCTCTTACGACCGAAGGTCATCGGTTAGATGTGTCCCGCATAGCGGCACAGGTGGTTTCGGGTATCGGCTTCATCGGTGCCGGTACGATAATCTTTCAGCGCCAGATGGTGCACGGGCTCACAACTGCTGCAGGCCTATGGGTCACGGCAGCCATCGGCATGGCGGCAGGAGCCGGAATGTATGGGCTTGCCACGTTTACAACATTGCTCGTACTCATCGGTTTGGAGGCCCTCAACTGGTTGTTGCCTCATATAGGCCATCGCAATATCGACGTCACCCTTTGTGCCAACGATCGTGCTTCATTACAGGCTGTTTTGCAGCATCTGAAGGACGACGGAGTGGCTATAGCTAACTTTTCGCTCAGCGAGAAAGCCTTTGGTCCTCAGCCTGTTGTGTCACCCGATGGCTCGGTATCGCCGTCAGCTATAGCTCTTGACGGAGACAGTACTTTTGATGGCGAGTCCGTGGAAACTAAAGCCGCCAACCGAGTCTTTCGACGTTACACGATGAAATTGGAGCTCAAGACATCGCGTAGCAAATACGGAGAACAGATACTCCATTTTATGACGGGGCTGGATGGCGTTGAAATAGAAAGCATAGAATGAGAATGGCAATGCTATAACAGCTTCTGACAGAGCCCATACGAGACCTTGGGATTATACCAGAGGCGATTTATAAAACGTGCCAGAGGGGTGGTGTGTAGCTCCAGCACCTCGGGACATAGGGTGAAGCGGGATGACTTGATGCTTCTGATAGGTGGTGCAGGAACGAATGTAGAGGAGAGGGCTCGGAAGCATGCAATGGCGAAAAAACTTTTAAGGATGCGGGTTGTTCGGTCACGACTGAACAACCAGTGCTTCTGTTTGTATAGGTTGATGCATGCGATTGTATAGGCAGATTCTTCAGGTTGTGTTGTTTGATGCTTCCGTTTGTATAGGCTGATACTACTGATTGTATTTCTTTGTTTCCTGGAATTCCAGCTATATGCATACTGCTGTATGGTTTTGAGGTTCCAAAGGTTCTTCATCGATATAAGCGGCAAACCTATCTAAATTAACGTTAACCATGTCAAACAGGCATTGCTGGTGCGTTCATATAGGCTAAGGAACTCATTATTCTCTAATTTCTATTATTCTTTTATTTCTATATTCTCATGACCTTTCAATATTTTTATTTACCTTTGCGAAGTCATTAAAGGCATATTGAGATCTTTGACATACTGTTGTGAATTGCTTGAAATTCTTCATCTTTGCACTATCATAAACACCCGAACTCTGTACTTGACTTTACTCATTGTTGTTGTGAATTGCTTGAAATTCTTCATCTTTGCACTATCATAAACACCAAGACCAAAAACTGTTTTAACATTATGGCAGTTGTGAATTGCTTGAAATTCTTCATCTTTGCACTATCATAAACACCAAGAAAAAAATCATGTCTGCTCGCGTACAGTTGTGAATTGCTTGAAATTCTTCATCTTTGCACTATCATAAACACCGATAGTTTCCTTGCCATAGTTCAGTCCTCCGTTGTGAATTGCTTGAAATTCTTCATCTTTGCACTATCATAAACACCTCCGGCTCATAGTCCTCGCAGTTGTCGCACGTTGTGAATTGCTTGAAATTCTTCATCTTTGCACTATCATAAACACCTGATAATCAAGGATGGTTGATCCAATGGCCGTTGTGAATTGCTTGAAATTCTTCATCTTTGCACTATCATAAACACCGTTTCAAATTGTATACCTTCACCTTGAATAGTTGTGAATTGCTTGAAATTCTTCATCTTTGCACTATCATAAACACCTTTATCAAAAGACGAATACTTAGAAAAATAGTTGTGAATTGCTTGAAATTCTTCATCTTTGCACTATCATAAACACCCAGGCGAGTGAGCGTGGCGAGGCCATGCAGGTTGTGAATTGCTTGAAATTCTTCATCTTTGCACTATCATAAACACCCGAGTCACCTCGTATCGAGCTATGGCAACCGTTGTGAATTGCTTGAAATTCTTCATCTTTGCACTATCATAAACACCTTTTTTGCAAAAATATTAGGAATTAACAAAGTTGTGAATTGCTTGAAATTCTTCATCTTTGCACTATCATAAACACCGCAGTGGTGGGGTAACATCTACGAGTACCAGTTGTGAATTGCTTGAAATTCTTCATCTTTGCACTATCATAAACACCACGATGTGTATAAGATAGTATAAGTCAAAGATTTACGGATGAAATTAGGATTCAAAAAAAGTTTATGATTTGATAGCGGGTTCTGCAGAGTAAAACAGAATCCGCTATCGCAAAGAAGAGTCAAGGTGATGTGTACGTCAGAAGAGTTCAAGCTGTTGTCCTGGAGTAGACGGTGCTTTCTCTTTCTTGCCATAGAATAGTTCAATGTCTGCGAACTGCTTGTCCGTGATTCCCAATATGCCAACATTTCCATATTCAGGCAATGCAGCTTTGACACGCTTAATGTGTACGTCCATGTTCTCGCGACTGGCGCAATGCCGGATATATATGGAGAATTGGAACATAGTGAAGCCGTCGCCCATGATGTCCTTTCGGAACTTGGCTGCAGCTTTGCGTTCCTTCTTAGTGTCGGTTGGTAGGTCGAAGAAAACGAGAATCCACATCACACGATACTGACTGAAACGTGAGGCATCTGCGGCAATCATAGTTTTATCCTTCCATTTGTGGATAACTCACTTTGCGCAACTCCCCGCTGAAACATTTATAGAGTGAGGCTGTGGTTTGCGTTGCAGCTATCATCAGTGGGCTGCGTTTGCCGTCAATGACTACGTCCAGCACAGGGATTGCAAGTAGTTCGGCTTTCAGCTCTTTGGTGAGTTCGGAATAGTCGGCATACTTATGGATAATTTTTATGACGAGCTCATCCACATAGGGTCTGTAAGGCTCCATGATGTCATCTGCAAGACAGTAGGCGTTGTAGCGATTGTGATGGTGGATTCCTAATGTAGGTAATAATCCACTTCCTACAAGAGAACGGGCTATGACGGCACGTAAGATAGCATAGCCGTAATTTAGGAGGTTGTTTGGCGGTTCGCCATCGCGTCCACGTACGAAGTCAGGAAGCTGTGGGAATATGTTGCGCCAGTAGTAAGCCGCGGCTCTTGCTTCGAGGTTGTCTGCATCGCCGCTGCGCACCTCATCCACCCATACTTGCATACAACGTGTCTCAGCCTCGGTATGACGACGCAGCACAACCTCTTGGTTGGCTATTTTCTGTCGGATGGTCTGTTGCCAAAGCTGTTTGCGTAAAGGCAGAGAGGCATCGAGTTGTTCACGAAAGCGTTCGTTCTGGAGCGTGTTGCCATAGAGTGGCAGCATCAGTCCCACGGGCATGCTGCGGCTGTCGCAGGTGATGAGGGCTGCGTTGTTCTCTAAGAGCGCTTCCATGGCACCCGTAGTGATGGTGATGCGTTTGTTGTCAAGCACCACCACGCCAATGTCTTCAATCGGGATTGTACGCTCGTTCATTTTCTTGAACTCATGCGTCAAGCTTTCATTCTTTTCCACGTCGGGAATCTGGATGACTAATTGTCCGTTGCGCAGGCTAAGGTAAGCAGGGTTAGAGAAGCAAAGCGTTTTCTTGATCATAGGCAGGTCATAACAGTTTCTTGAGCTCTTCGATGTCAGGCATGGTATTCCGCAGTTCCTCTGGCATGTCGGTTGTTGTCCTATATGTAGCAACGCCCATGGGCTTGGCGTAATCCCGTATGACAAACTCCACATATTCCCGATTCGCTTCTTTGCATAGAACAATGCCGATGGGTGGATTCTCATGCGGTTTCTTCACTTTGGCTTCCAGAATGGAGAGGTAGCCCATGAGTTGGCCTAAATATGATGTCTTAAATTCTCCTGTTTTCAATTCAACGACCACAAGGGCATTGAGTTCGCGATTGAAGAACAGCAAATCGGGGAAATGTTCCACTCCGTATATTTCCAAGTGGTATTGGTTGCCAACGAACGTGAAGTCACGTCCGAAAGTCATGATGAACTGCTTGACATTCTGCACAATCTGTTGCTCAACCTCTCGTTCATCCACATCAATAGCTTCTCGTTCCCCTATCTGCTCTACGTTGATGAAGTCCAGCAGATAGGAGTCCTTGAACATCATCACGGCTTTGCGAGCCAGTGTTGCATCGGGAATGTTTTGTGAAAAGTTGCTTGGCATCGCATCGCGATGACCATAGGCATCCTCTTTGATGAGCTTTTCAAGCGTTCTTTTCTGAAGATTCTCTTCTGCAGTACGATGGATGTAATAATATCTCCCTTCAAGTGTTTTTTCTCTCTCAATAATCATGAGATGATGAGTGAATGGAACTCTGAAAAAGTCATCAATAGGGAAGTTTTTTATTTCTGGTATTTGGATAGCCGTATAAATGTCAATATGGGTGCGTTGAAAATCGTTGATATCAACTGCAGATTCCTTAGAGTCTAATTCGTCAGTCATGGCTGACGAATTACTAATCTCTACAGTATCAATTTGTTGTAATTCGTCAGCCGTGGCTGACGAATTGGGATTTAATATAATCCACGCTTCGTAAAAAGTACGCATATTTTTCATGTTTGTTGCCGAGAACCCTCTCAACCCAGGCAACTCCTTACGCAGTATCTGGCTGATGGACTCCAATGCACTGGTTCCCCATTTACCTTTACGGGTATTCAGAGAAATATATTTGCCGATAGCAAAATATACGGCTAACTGGATTCGGTTAACGCCCTTTGCAGCCTCATATTGGCCTTGAAGAATAGCCTGCTTGATGGTTTCAGCAGCAGGCTTGTAGGTAGTTATGTTGTTTGCATTCATGCTTATCCAATTTTAGTGATGTTGCCAAGTCTATCTACTTTAATGGGGACGCAGACCTCTTTTATCATTTCACCGGTAGTGGCGCGTTCCATTTTGTTTGAAGTTGTGTATTCAACTTTGTTTACAATGGGGGTGGCCACATTACACTTAATGCAGAAACATTGTTTTTTATTGAAACTAACCGCCCTATAAATTCTATCCCTGTCAACCTGCGTTAAATCCGTAGGTTTACCATCATAAGGGACATAAACTAAATCATTTGGGGAAAGAATGAATAACAAATGAGCATCAGTAGGAATATCCATTTTCTGATAAGGCTGTAATTCTTCTGTGGGTGTCTTGTCTCTTAGCCTTTCATCAAGTAGCTTAATCCAATATTGGGAACCTTCTTTTTGGCAATCTATAGATAGGCCTAATGAAATGGTTGCGAACACTCTCTTCTTATCTGCAGTTTCATAAACAGCAAAGAAGAGATTTGTTCCGTCAGCCGCCTCCACAAATTTTTTCTTCTTATTCCCTTTCTGTCCGATGCAGAATTTGTCAGCCTTTTCATAGACGCGCACTTTGATAATCGGTTGATGAAATTTATCCTTATTCAAGGTCACAATATTCCGATTCATCTCGTCAATACCATCAGGTGAGAAGGCTTGTTCGGGGTCGTTTCCTTTAGACTCCAAATGGGCTAATAGTATCTTTTGTATGCCTGTATCAGTTATACTCTCTTTGATTTTCTTCTGGTCAAAGGATGTATCCAATGGCTTACGTGTGGCAAAATAGCGTTCTTTGGGTTCGCCATTTTGTTTCTTTTCATCTCGGGTGTAGTAATAAACGTCTATCTTCGACGGGTTTATATCTGACCATATGTCTTTATTATCCTCAACGTATTTTTTTATGTATTTGGCATCATGACCTTGAGCGATGAGTTCTTTTACCTTTTCTTTGAATTCTTTGTTTACAATGGCTTCTGGCTTCACGATAGCTTCTTTAATTGAAACTGATTTTTTCTTGCGCAGATTAACTTCTCCGAATACGGTATCTTTATGCATGGACTTCCGAATAGCCCAACTCTCACCCTGCGTCTGCTTATGATATATCTTCTTTCCATACTCATCATAATGCAGATAGGAGTTTGTTGTCTTATTGATGACACGTAAATTTTGCTTAAAACTAACGATGATGCTTTGTATTGTTCGTAAGGCATCTGATGTGAAAGTAGGCCAAGGTTTTAAGAACTCTTGAGCAATCTCACGTTCTTTCCCGTCGATAGTAATCTTTGCAAATCGTCTCAGCTTCCGTTGTAACTGATATCGATTAGCGTTGTGCTTAGAATGAGCCGCTTCGTTGTTTAGTAAGTTGACATGGTCGCGAGTTGCACAGGCAATAACAATAGCATCCATCGCGTGATGGCGGTGATCAATACGTTTTTTATTGAATCCCTTTTGTAATTCAAATGGCATTGCAGGAATCTCATGCCCCTCGTGATTTTGAGTTGTAAAGAGGTTCGTCCCTGTAAGTTCATTCAAACGCTGGAAGCGAGGCAGGATAATATGATTCCATACATCGTTCATGCCCCAGTCTTTTTTTAGGCGGTCAGTAATGGAACCATTGCATGAAATAAGGTTTCTGGAAACAGCTTCTTGCTCGTATTCTCCATTCTCTAATTTCTCACGTACGATATTTGAAAGTAGTGTCTTGATGACCTTACTAATGTAACGGCTATCATTCAGTTGCCGTTCAATGAATCCATCAGGGATATCATCCATTAACAGCTTCTTCATCTTTGTCCTGTTAGAGCCATAATAATCTTTTACGAATTTCTCATATTCCTCCACAGAGAGAATCTTCACTGTGTCTCCTTGGCTTAGTTGAACAATCTCGCCAGCATGTTCCTTGATGAACTCATATCCAAGCAATCTGTCCTTTAGCTTGTTTACCTCTGCCTCGCATATTACTTTGTTGCTGAAAGAATCATCAAAATAGCGTGACTGGGGAATGATATGTTCTATCTCGTATGCAGGTGTAAACAATTTGCTTAGTGGAATCATCTTGCCTGTATATGGCGATCTGTATTTCTGTTCCAACCAACATTTGTAGCGAATGATGTCTGATTTGGAAGGTTGAGCCATCTTGGATATCTTTGTAACAAATTCATATTCTGCGTCTTCTTTGGTGAGATTATCCAGAGCATTCTCTTCGTAAATCCTTAAGATGTCCTGTTGGCTCGGGGAGTGTGGACGAACGTTTTCTATTCCGAGTTCAGGGTTAAGGAATTCCATTAACAAGGCTTTAATTCGTAGATTGGTATTCTCGTTTTGTTGAATACGTTCGGTCATTAGCCTGCGCTTATCAGCAGGATTCTTCATTTCTCTACCCAACTCCACATGAATCTCGTCAATGTCACCTTCCTGCTTCCATATATCACGTACAGTGCGTAAAGTTTCAGTAATAACTTGTTCGACAATAGGATTTCTTAGAGAGTGCTGTTTGAAGGAGTTCAGATAGCGATCTATGTCTTCAGGCTTGTCCCACTTTTCAATCTCTCTTGCTTCAGAATGGCGATTGTAAACAATGTAGCAAGCCAACCATACAGGCAATCCTTTGAAGTGGTCAATGTCAGTTAGGTTAATGGCTTTCTCTCTCACTCGATTCTTGATGGTTTTATCGTATTCTCCTGTGATGATTTTCTCGATTCTTGATAATGTTTTGTCGTCAATGTTCTCTTTGTTCCAATATTTGCCCATTCGCATGAGTGGAAGGAATTTTCGGATTGCCTTTTCTGAGTACGAACGATATTCTTTTTTATATGGTTTCATCTTGCAGAAGACATCTGCAAACATTTCACCAAGGTTGTTCTTTTTAGCAAATGTCTTTAGTGCTTTTCCTATTTCTGTTTTGTCTTCAACGGAGTAGAGGATGTGCCATAATGCCATTTCCATTTCATGGGTAAGAACATCAGTACGGATTCCAGACTTCTCTAATCCTGTAAGCATCGCTGCTCGTGTCTCGTTGCACCGGTATTCTTTGTCTTCGACATAGTTCCATCGATAGGGGTATTTGTCCTTCCCTCTTTCTTTTTTTATTTTGAAAAAAGAATTGAGCAATGTGTCCTGCTTGATGGCATTTCTGTTATTTAGCCAATCGAATAGTTTGACATAATCTTCCTCTGATTTGAGAAACTCAGCCGTAACGTCAACATCAGTTTGTAACTTCCCTGTATGTGTACTTCCGAATAAGGCCAATTGTCCATCGGTGATGATTCTCTCGCGTTGATATATACGTAGATTCTGTATGAACTGCCAAAGCCTGAATTCTTGGAATAAAGGATTAGACTGAGCAATACACTTCACAGGATATAAATTCCCATCTATGCCTTTATGAAACTCATAAGGACAGTTTTCAATCTGAGACTTCTTACTTTTTAAAGGGCGCTGATAAAACAGAATATCATTGACAAACAGATTGACGAAATCAGATTTGGCAAGGTTACTACGATGTCCTTCATTATTGGGATATAATTCTTCTATACATTTCTTATAGAGTTCAGTATCTTGCAATTCGGGAATGAGTTCTTGCTGCCTTCTCAAAATCCTAAGCAGTTCGTCTTTATAGTATTTTCTCTCAACGGTACGAACAAGTTTACCTATAATCTTTTGATTTGGCTTTTGCAAAAGGGTGTCATAAATATAGCAGCCAATAGTCTTCTGGCTGTTTTCAATGTCATTTTCGGTCTTCTTTTTCAACAATGTCCAATCATCTTCTTTTGGTGCGCGGAAAGAACGTTTTATATTCCCTTCCTTGTCTTTTTTAGGACTACCATCTTTCTCAAGGTCTGTAGTTACAATAAACTCTTTCACTTTTCCAACCCAATCAAGAGGATATCGACTTGTACGTCGATAGACCATATCATTTTCAAGATAAACGTTGTACCAGACTTCATCGCCTCTCTTTTCATCTGTCGCCTCAACCCGTTCTACTTTTAGAGCAAGGTATTCAACCCGTTTTGTGTTATCATCCTCTTCGTCTTCGCCTCGCAACTGATAGTATCCACGCTTCTGATTGAATTGTAATAAAATCCAGGCAAGTTCTTCTTTAGTAATTCTTTGAGTCAAAGCTTTCTTGCGGAGATAATATATCGTCCAATCATATGGAACTTTTCTGCCTTCAGCAACCAATTGAGGCTGATGACACGCAAAATCTTCCAACATTTCATTGAATGAATCCTGAAAAATGAATAAATTTTTGCCCTCTTCATTCTTTTTCCAGGCTAGCTTAGGCTCTTTGTTGCTAAATAACTTGCCAAAAATATCAATCTCCTTAGCAAAGTGTGAAGGCAAGAACCCCATGAGCTTCAATGTTCGAAGCATCCGCTCACGGCGTAATAGGTTGCGCTCCCTAAGTCGGCGAGCCATCCTAAGCCGTGTACGTTCTGCTGTTTGTGAAATAGAATTGCCTTTGTCAAAATCTCCAAGAATGTCTGCAGACATCGGGATAATTCTACTACCTGCAGAACTAATACTCACAGGCTTCAGATAATTCGTTTCATCCTCGCGAACAATTTGTTCTGCGTTTACAATAGCCCAGCCGATACTATTGGTGCCTAAATCTAATCCTAAGATGTGTTTCATGCGGTAAATGAGTTAATGTTTTGAGGGCAAAAATAAGTAAAAAACCTTGAAGGAGGTCAAAAGTATGCTGAAAAGTTTGTTTATTCATTCATAATATCTACCTTTGCCATCGAATTTCAGCAATTCACAATAAGGATTATTCCGTTGTGAAAACATTCAGGTTCCTGCCCTCGTCCTTTAACGGGGGCTTTTTTTATTGCCATACTTTCGATGTCCTTGGAATGGTTGGATACATCTAATGTTGCACCTTTTTGCTTTCTGCATAACGACTTGAGGAGGTGGGAATTTAAACTGGGTGTTGATTTTTTATTTTTTCATGTAAAAGCTTTCGGAAATGTGTGCTATTCACTACTTTTGCAGCATGACAGGCAACGATGTCATACGAGGCCTGGGACATGACGGACTACATCTATAGGCTGACAGAAAAACAGATTATCACTTTTATTATAGACAAAATGGACGCAAAACGTATTACGCCTGACCTTATCATGGATTTGGCAGAAAATGAGATTTTTGTGTTTGGCAGTAATCTGGCCGGTATGCACGGCGGTGGAGCTGCGTATATCGCGCTGAAGAAGTTCGGTGCCAAGCTGGGACAGGGTGTTGGACTGCAGGGACAGAGTTACGGCATCCCAACGATGCAGGGCGGCGTAGAGACGATAGCGCCCTATGTTGATGAGTTCATAGCTTTTGCTCGGGAGCATAGGGAAGTGCAGTTCCTCGTCACGCGTATCGGCTGTGGCATAGCTGGCTTCGATGCCGAGGAGATTGCGCCGTTGTTTGTTGAAGCCAAAGGCGTGGAGAACATCAGCTTGCCGCGTGACTTCTGGAATGTTCTTGGTTGAAAAGTCAGGACTTTAGCGAAATGTCTGTCACATGGACAGACGTTCATGTTATTCCCCCACGCATGTTCGTAAGGGCTAACGTAAAAAAATCCGCCGCCAGACACTTCAATGAGTGTGCTGGCGGCGGAGTATAAAGGATGTTGAGGGGATGCTTCCTTGTAGGTATTCTTGAGGTGATGTTAATATGATGGTAGCGTTACTTCAGCCAGCGTGTGAGCCAGTCGAAGTAGGTGCGCTGCCAGAGAATGCCGTTCTGGGGATGGAGCACCCAGTGGTTTTCGTCGGGGTAGAGGAGAAGCTCAGCTTCGATGCCACGCATACGGGCGGCGTTGAAGGCGCTCATGCCTTGTGTGGCGTTGATGCGGTAGTCCTTCTCGCCATGGATGCAGAGGATGGGGGTGTCCCACTTGTCGACGAATAGGTGGGGTGAGTTGCGATAGGTGCGGTCGGCATTGGCTGTGCGGTCGCGGTTCCAATAGGCGTCGTCGTACTCCCAGTTGGAGAACCAGTTTTCCTCGGTTTCGGTGTACATGGCTTCGAGATTGAAGGCTCCGTCGTGAGCGATGAAGCACTTGAAGCGCTTGTCGTGGTGGCCGGCGAGGTAGTAGACGCTGAAGCCGCCGAACGAGGCACCTACGGCACCCATGCGGTCGCGATCGACGTAGGGCAACGAGTCGCAAGCATCGTCGATGGCGCTGAGGTAGTCGCGCATGCATTGACCTGTCCAGTCGCCAGAGATTTCTTCAAGCCATTCCTGGCCGAAGCCGGGGAGGCCGCGGCGGTTGGGGGCGATGATGACGTAGCCCTGCGATGCCATGATGTAGAAGTTCCAGCGATACGACCAGAACTGCGAGACGGGCGACTGGGGGCCACCTTCGCAGAAGAGGAGTGTGGGGTACTTCTTCGAGGGGTCGAAGTGGGGGGGCTTGATGACCCAGTAGAGGAGCTGCTGGCCGTCGGTGGTCTTGCACCAACGGGGCTCGGATGAGCCTGGGGCAAGCTGCGAGAGGATGTGGTCGTTCTCGGCGGTGAGGCGGGATTCCTTTGCGATGGAATCGCCGAGCACTGTCACGAGGTAGAGGTCGGCGGGGTGGAAGTAGTCGTGGCGCTCCATGAGGAGGCAATCAGATTTGCCATTTACCAGTTGCAGGGCGCCCCAGTCGGCTTGGTCGTTGGTGAGTTGGGCAACTTGGCCTTCGAGGTTGGTGCGGTAGAGGTTGACGGTGGCGTGCCAGACACCTATATAATATAAGGTGGTGTTGTCGGCAGCCCATACGAAGTCGTCGACGTTGGAGTCGAAGGACTCGGTGACATAGCGCTTCTCACCGCTCTGGAGATCGAGGACGCAGAGTCGCTGGCGGTCGGCTTCATAACCATTGCGGGGCATACTGAGCCATGCGAGGTAGCGTCCGTCGGGCGAGAACTTGGGATTCTGGTCGTAGCCGGGGTTGTTGGCGAGGTTGGCTTCGGCATTGACTTCTTGGAACTTCATTGTCTTGGAGGGCTCAATCTGCGGTTCAACATAGCCCTCGGGTTTGCAGAGGTTCTTTGCTGTTCGGGCTTCGACGTCGAAGAGGAAGATGTCGGAGTCGGTGCTGATGCTCATGGCTAAGCCTGTTTTGGTGCGGCAGGTGTAGGCGATGCTCTTGCTGTCGGGGCTCCAAGCAAGCTGTTCGATGCCTCCGAAGGGTTCCATGGGACATTCGAAGGGTTGTCCTTCGAGGATGTCGAACTCTTCGCCGCTCTCAAGGTCGAGGACAAAGGGATGCGGGATGCTCTCGACGTAGTGGTCCCAGTGGCGATACATCAGGTCGGTGATGACGCGGCCGGTGCTCTTGGGCAAATCGGCGGGGCGCTCTTTGATGATGTCGTGGAAGGGCACTGCCTTGATAAGGATGACGCGCTTCTGGTCGGGCGAGAAGAGGAAGCCTTCGACAGCGCCTTCGGTGTGGGTGAGCTGCTTGCGGCTCTTGCCGTTGGCGTTCATAGTCCAAAGCTCGCCGTTTTGAGAGAAGGCGATGCAGTCATCAGAGAGCCAGGCGGGGGAGGAGCCGAGGCCGAGGAGGAGTTCTTCGTCGTTGGTTGCGACAGAGTCGCAACATACAGGACGGGTGTAGAGGAGGGTGTTGCTGCGGTCTTCCTCGACGCTGTAATAGGTGACTTGGTAGCAGACGTGCTTGCCGTCGGGCGAAGTGGCGTAGCTGCCTATGCGTCCCATGGCCCACAGGGCTTCGGGGGTGAGGGTGTCGGAGGCAAGGGTGATGTCGCTACGATGGATGATGTTGTCGCCAACGTCCTCCGTACATGAAGTGAGGGGGGCGACGGTGGCCAGGATGGCTGAGGCGGAGAGGATTTTCAATGCTGTTTTCATTGTTGGAAAGGTGGGTGAGTGGATGGGGAAGGGCTCGACGGTGGAACCGCCGAGGCCAACGGAGAGGAGTTGTTATTGTATAGGAACCCTGCGGTAAAACCGCAGGGCGCTATCGGGGGGCATTGACGCTTGGTTCCGTGTTCAAAGCCGCAGGGCGGTATCGGGGGGATTGGCGCTGGGCTCTGGGGCGTACAGGAAAAGAGCTATCTTTTCTGTTGCAGGCGCTGCTGCTCTTCGGCCATGCGTTGGAGGGCTTCGAGACGGGCGGCCATGCCAGATGCTTTCTTGGGGTTGTTGGCGTTCTTGGCCTTATAAGCTTCCATTTGCGCCAGGAGCTTGTCGTCGTCGGTGGTCTTGCGGAGGAACCACATGATGAGGACTGTGATAAGACCCGAGAGGAAATAGTAGTAGTTGAGGCCGGAGCTGTAGTTGTTGAGCACGAAGAAGAACATGAGGGGCATGAAGTACATCATCCATCGCATCATCTTCATGCTTTGTTCCTGCTCGGGCGACATGGCAGCGTTCTGTTGCTGCTTCATGCTGATCCATGTGGTGACAATCTGCATGATGCAGAAGAGGACGCAGAAGATGCTGAGGTGGTCGCCGATGAGCCATACGTCCTTGCCCCAGCTGATGACGTCGTCGTAAGCCGAGAGGTCGTCGGCCCAGAGGAAGCTCTGTCCACGAAGCTCGATGGCGTTAGGTACGAAGTTGAAGAGGGCAATCCAGATAGGCATCTGGATGAGCGCCGGCAAGCATCCACCCATGGGCGAGACGCCGTACTGGCTGTAGAGCTGCATCATCTCCTGTTGCTTCTTCATGGCATCTTCTGGTTTAGGATATTTGGCATTGAGGGCATCCATCTTAGGTTTAAGTACTCGCATACGTGCGCTGGCCAAATAGCTTTTCTTGGTGGCAGGGTAGACGAGGGCCTTGACGATGATGGTCAGGAGGAGGAGTACGAGCCCCATGTGGAGGCCGAAGCCCTTGAGCCAGTCGAAGAGGTAGATGATGAACCAACGGTTGACCCATCGTACAATAGGCCATCCGAGATATACGAGGTCTTCGAGTTCGAGATCTTTGTTGCCGTCGAGGCTGAGCTTGTTGTGAGCCTTCAGGGTGTGGAAGTCGTTAGGACCAAGGTAGAACTGGAGTTGTGTGGGCTGAGCGCCAGAGGGGTCGAAAGCCGTCTGCATGGTGGCTTCGTAGTTCTTCAGGTAGCCCTGTCCCTTTTTATACATTTGGGATTTGAGGTGGGCGTTGGTAAGTTCCTGTTGGCTGATGAGTACAGCTGAGAAGAACTGGTTTTTGAATGCAACCCAGTCGAGAGCTTCTTCGATGTCTTTCTCCTGATCAGAGGTCTCGGAAAGGTTCTTGGTTTTACCGTCTGCACGGTGGTAACGGATGCAGGCATAGCGCTGTTCGAAATCGAAGCCTTTCTCGAGTTGGCGTGCGCGGTCGGTCCATTGGATGTCGAGCGTGCGCATTGAGGGTGCAAACAGATTGGCAATGCCGTTAGCGTGGATGACCATGTCGACCATGTAGGCGTCGGGACGAAGGGTGTAGTCGATGTCGAGAGAGCCTGTGGATAGGGGTAGACGGAGTGTGACGGAATTGTCTACAGCAGAGCCACTGGTTGCACTCTTTGTTATGGGTTGGAAGTAGAGGTCGCGTGTGACGATGTTCTCCTGCTTGCCGGCGAGGGAGAGGGTCATGGCGGCGTCCTTCTTGGTGAGGAGGCGTACGTTGTTTTTCTGTTGGTCTTTATGTCCCTTGAGCTCAGCTTCTTCTATCATGCCGCCATGCGTGTTGATTGTGACGCGAACGAGGTCGTTCTCGAGTGTGATGAGCTGTTCTGTGCCTTGTGAGGCAGCGAAGAGGAGGGATGCGGAGTCGAGTGGGTGAGAATTGGCTTCAGCGGTGGAATTGCTGATTGCTTTCTGTTCGGCTTCGGCTTGTTGTTTTGCTTCGAGTTGTGCGGCAGCGATGGAGTCGCGCTCGCGTTGTGCTTTGAGTTGTGCCTCGCTGGGACGGCTGTACCAAGAGAATAGGATGAGCACGATGGCCATGAGGACGAATCCTGTGATAGTGTTTTTGTCCATTGTCTATTGTTAGTGTGTTGGTGCTCGGCGATGGAATCGCCGAGCACTGTCATTATAAATTTCGGTTTGGAGATGTAGGTGGAGGTAAAGAGGCAGTGGCGTGGCCTTGAATGGTTGTTTCGCTAAGCTTGTGTGAGCCCGTTGTTGATGGACTGGATGTACCCGAGAAGCTCAACGCGACCGAGGCGAGTCTCGGAGGAAGTGATGAAGTGTGGTGGGAGAGGTTCCCAGTCATCTGCGAGGCGTTGGAGGTAAGTCTCGATGCTCTTTTGAAGTGCCTGTCTGGAGAGCTTGTCGGCCTTGGTGAATACAATGCAGAAAGGCACTCCGCTCTCTCCGAGCCATCGCATGAATTCGAGGTCCACTTGCTGTGGGGCATGCCTGCTGTCGATAAGCACAAAAAGGTTTGTGAGTTGCTCGCGTTGCAGAATGTAGCTGGATATCATGTTCTCCAACTTCGTGCGTTCGGTCTTGCTCCGCTTGGCAAATCCGTAGCCTGGGAGGTCTACGAGGAACCATGTGTCTGTCTTCTTGGTGGCAGAACTGTCTGAGGAGCGTATCTCGAAATGATTGATGAGCAATGTCTTGCCAGGAGTAGCCGATGTCTTAGCCAGTTTTTTGTTGTTGGTTAGCATGTTGATGAGACTCGACTTGCCAACGTTCGATCGTCCTATGAACGCGTACTCTGGTAATCCGTTGTTGATAGGGCATTGGCTGATGAAGGCGCTGCTCTTGAGGTATGTGGCGCTGTTGATAATCATTTAGAAGTCGTAGTTGAGACCGAGTGAGAAACTTTCTTGCAACATCCAGTGGGTGCGTCGGGCATCTTCGTTGCCCCAGTAACGTGTGTCTTCGAATCTTGGGTTCACGAACAACTTTGCCGAGAGGTATTTGTTGATGGCGAAGTTGATGGTGTTTTCCATTTCAAGACGTGTGAGCTTGAATGTGGTGAACCAATAGGTTCTGGATTTCCACAAGATGTCTTTCGTTATTCTGTAGTCGAAAGTGAATTCGATATTTGGACCCCATTCATGTTTTGAATTGTGGCCTTGTTTGATGCCATAGCGTGTGACGCGGCTGTCAACGTGGACGTATGTGATGACATAAGAGAGCGGTGCGAGGTGCAGCTTTCCTGTGAAGCGTTCTTTCTTAATGTTAAAGTCCATACCGATAGACGAACGAACGTAAAGCGGTGAGAGGAAGTCGGAGATAACCTTGGTGCTGCTCCCTTCGTAGCCTCTGTAGGGCTGCGACTGAAGCTGTAGTTGTGCTGAATAGTTCCAGTTGCCGATTGCCTTTATGCCCAAGTTAGAAGTGAAACGCAAAAGGTTGTCGGTGGGGCGGAATTTCGGTTTATAGCTGTTTGTCGTCTGGAATCCCAGTCGTGCTTCGAAACGGTTGTCGAGTTGTACCCTGCGTTGGTTGTTGTAGTTGGCATCGAAGCTGAGCAAACTGAGCATGGTGTAGCTGTTTTCACCGCCTTTGTACCAGTTCTTGGAGAAATAGCTTTGGGTGAATTGCAGTCCGCCATTACCTTTATAAGTCCAGAAATTAGGTTTCTTCACTTCGGGCTCAATTTCTTCAACTTCTACGTCGGGCAGCTCCTCTACGATCTTCTCGGCGAGCTTTGTCTCTTCGACAATCGGTTGCGAGATGTCGGTACGTAGTCCTCCGGTCTCTGTGAGGACATTCTCTGTGGTCTTGAAGAGTTGAGGATAGCTGGTGTAGGCTCTTGCCAATTGATTGTTGGAGGCCTCTACGAGTAGCAGCTGATCGTCGTCCGTAGATCCGAGAGAGGGGAGTATGTTGGCTTTGGCGACAGGCTGTTGCTGGGACATCTGTTGGACGAGTGCGCTGTTATACAAGGTGCCTTGTCCTAAGAGACGAAAGAGATAGGGCGATGGTGAGGTGGCCGTTGTTGGCTGTTCATCCAGGCGCTCTACGAGTGAAGCCAGCGAGTCGCTGTAGTTTTGTATGATTGAATCAGTGGCCGTAGAAAGAGCATGCAGCCCTTTATTCGAGTTGATACGTGCTGCATTGGCAGGTAGCATAGAAGCTAAAGCTGCGGTGATGATGAAATGGAACTTTTTCATAAAGAAATGAATTATATATTTGGGCACAAAGATAGTAAAAAGCACTTATAAAGCCTTGTTTTATGTGGAAAAAAGATCACAAATCAAATCTTTTGTATAATTTTGTAGACGAAAATGGATAATCCTTAAATTCTTTTGGTTAAAGAAACACCATTATGCGATTAGTAGTAGATAGCGGTTCGAGTAAGACCGCATGGCTGCTTGGCCGAGCCGGCAGCCCAGATATTTTGGTGGAGAGTGTGGGCATAAATCCTGTCCGCGATGAAGCTTCCCACATTCTTCGTGTAGTGCAAGGTGTGGCCGGCAGCTTGGCGGCAGTTCTTGCCGTAGACCCTGCGAACCTGCTCCAGCCGCAGTGGGGACCTTCGCTGAGCATTTATTTCTACGGGGCCGGATGTATAGAGCCTTTTAAGGAAGTGGTTGAGCGGGTGCTCGCAGAGACTTTTACGGGAAGCCGTGTTGTTGTTGAGAGCGATCTCCTTGGTGCAGCCCGTGCGTTGTGTGGCACGAGTGAAGGCATTGCCTGCATCTTGGGTACGGGCAGTAATTCGTGCCTCTATGACGGCCAGTCGATTGTAGCTAATGTGTCGCCTTTAGGATGGATTCTGGGCGATGAAGGTAGCGGAGCCGTGTTAGGCCGTCGTCTTGTCGGCGATGCTCTGAAAGGATGCTTGGGCAACGATTTGCGCGCTGCATTTCTTGATCGTTTTGGGCTTACACAAGGTTCAATCATAGAAGCTGTTTATCGAAAACCCCAAGCCAATAAGTTTTTGGCTTCTTTAGTGCCATTTCTCGTTGAAAACAGGGCTGATGGCCGCATTCAGGAGCTGCTTCATCGAGCTTTTTGCGATTTTTTTGTTCGCAATGTAGCTAAATATGAGCGACCGGATTTGCCTGTCAACTTTGTTGGGGGAATTGCTTATCAATTCGAACAAGAGTTGCGGCAATCTGCTGAATGCGAACATTTTATTGTCGGGCGTATAGAAAAGGCACCGATAAAGCTGATGGCTGATTTCCACAATCATGCCAGTGAGAACTTATGAATAGGGTGTTGTAAAATATGTTGTAAAACATGTGGTTAAACGCTCCAACTTATTGCATTTGCAATTATCTTTGTGGCCGTTATCCTGAAATAAGACAATCTTTTTACCTTAAACGGACTAATACCTAAAGACTGAAGCAATAGGGTCGCTGTGAAGCGACCCTTTTGTTGTAAAATAAGCTTTGCGACGAGAGTGCTTTGAAGGTAATCTCCGGCATCAGCTCGTTTTTCTTTGGAGCTTGTTGTGGACAAACTGTTGTAGCAGTTACCTAAGAGCCATTCGGATAAAAAGACAGACCTTTTTATGCAGAAAAAAATAATATTATATATACGTTTATTTGGCTTTTCCACCAAAAAAGCGTACCTTTGTGCCCAAAATTAGTATGTTCAGACGCTCACCTCAAGATAAGATGTTCTATGAAACAAGGTTTTGATAATGAGAAATACCTCCGCATTCAATCGGAGCACATTAAGGAACGTATCGCTCAGTTCGGCGACAAACTTTACATGGAGTTCGGTGGTAAACTCTACGACGACTTCCATGCGTCGCGGGTGTTGCCCGGCTTCCAGCCCGATAGCAAACTTCGGATGCTTATGCAGCTGAAGGACGATGCTGAAATCATTATCGTCATCTCTGCCGAGGACATTGAGCGTAACAAGGTGCGTAGTGATTTGGGCATCCCTTATACGGAAGATGTCCTTCGCCTGCGGGATGTGTTCTCAGACCGTGGCTTGCTGGTGAGTTCCGTTGTGATCACCCATTTCAACGGTCAGTCCTCAGCCATTGCTTTCCGCGAGCAATTGGAACGCCTCGGTCACGTGCGCGTGTATTACCATTATCTTATTGAGGGTTATCCAACCAATGTCGAGTTGATAGATTCCGAGGAAGGCTTCGGCAAGAATGATTTTGTAGAAACAACACGGCCATTAGTCGTTGTGACGGCACCTGGCCCTGGCAGCGGCAAGATGGCTGTGTGCCTGAGTCAGCTATGGGGTGAGAACCGCCGTGGCGTCAAGGCTGGTTATGCCAAGTTCGAGACTTTCCCCATCTGGTCAATTCCCCTGAAACATCCTGTCAACGTAGCCTACGAGGCGGCTACGGCCGACCTCAACGACGTCAACATGATTGACCATTTTCACCTTGAAGCCTACGGTAAGACAACAGTCAATTACAACCGCGACATCGAGATTTTCCCCGTGTTGAACGCCATTTTCGAGTCGATTTACGGTGAAAGTCCCTATAAATCGCCCACAGATATGGGCGTGAACATGGCTGGCTTCTGCATCTCCGACGACTCCGTATGTTGCGAAGCATCGAAGCAAGAGATTATCCGCCGTTATTATGCAGCTTTGGGCGAGATGCTGGATGGTCGCAAAGGCAACGAGGAAGTGGTCAAGATTGCGCTGCTCATGAAGCAGCTGAAGCTCACTACAGCCAACCGTGCCACTACTGTAGCGGCCTACGAACGTCGCTTGCAGAGCGGTACGCCTTCGGCTGCAATAGAACTGGAAGACGGCACCATCATCACTGCCGACACTTCCGACCTATTGGGACCTTGTGCTGCCTTGTTGCTTAATGCAACCAAATATCTGGCAGGAATTGATCATGCTCTCAAGTTGATTCCACAAGACATGATCACACCTATTCAGCGCATGAAAACATCGATGTTGCATGGGAATAACCCACGTCTGCACACGGATGAGGTGCTGGTGGCGCTTGCTGTGCTGTCCCAGCATGACGATAATTGCCGCCGTGCACTCGAAACCCTTCCGCTTCTTGATGGTTGTCAGGTTCATGCCACGGTCATGCTCAGCGAGGTTGACCGTAAGATTTTCAAGAAGTTAGGCTGCGGACTGACATGCGACCCTGTCCGTAAGGTGTAGCGATTCAACATGGATTACATCATCAAACGCATCATGCTCATGCGGTTGATTAAGCCCTCACTTACCGAACAGCGAACGAACGAACAGCGAACGGTTGTTCGGTAAATGGGGGAAAAATGTTCAATAAGATAGGTTATATTATATATATATATAATATAACCTATCTTATTGGCCTATGCACCCGATGACATTTCAATTGTCTGTTCGCTGTTCGTTCGTTCGCTGTTCGGTACAGAGGAGGGAACAACAAGCGATGACAGTCAGGGCTACCGAACGGCGAACGAACAGCGAACGAACGAACAGCAAACGATAATGCCCTGAGGACACACAAAAAAAACGGCCTTCGCGCGCCCCTCACTTTTTCGAATCCTATTGCACGGCCGCCCGAAATGTTGTATCTTTGCAGCGTCGAAAGGCGTGAGAGTGCTCCTGCTGCTGCTCGCTGTGCGCAAAGCGAACAGGTGTGGGAGCGTTCACGAGATGTTCAAGAGCTTGAACGTACAGGAGCAAAGACTTGAGCAAACAGACGCAAGGACTTGCATGAATAGACGCAAGGGCTTGAACGAATAAATGCACAAGCCTGAGCGAAGGTCGCCCAGGCTTGCACGGAAAAAGCGTTCTTTGAAATGTTGGGTAATGGAGATGGAGGCTGTTGAGGCCTCATGACGGATAGGTCGGGGTTTACTTGGTCATGTAGTCGGGTTTACTTGGTCATGTAGATGTCCAGCGTGCCGCCGCGCATGATGTCCTCGTGGCGCAGGATGAGTGCACCTTCCTCGCCGCGACGCGGATGGTCGAGGGCTTGGCGCCTCAGCGGGCGGCCGTTGAGCACAGCCTTCTTCACGAACATGGCCTTGTCGCTGAGACCGTGGGTGCGGATGGTGAAGGTCTTGCCGCCCCCGACGTGCATGGTGGCATCGCTGACGAGCGGCGAGCCGATGACATAGCGCCCGCCGCAGGGTTCCACCTGATAGAAGCCGAGGGCCGAGAGCACGTACCAGGCCGACATCTGCCCGACGTCCTCGTTGCCGCAGAGACCGGCGGGCTGGTCGGTGTATAGCTCACGCTGTATCTGACGGACGAGCTTGGCCGTCTTGCGTGGCTGGCCCATGAGGGCGTAGAGGTAGACGGTGTGATGCGAAGGCTCGTTGCCGTGGGCATATTGCCCGATGAGACCGCTGATGTCGGGGTTGGCTTCGGCATTGAGCTGGCTGTCGGCCGTGAAGAGGCTGTCGAGCCGGCGGAGGGCTGTCTCGCGACCGCCGAGCATCTCGGCGAGGCCTTCGACGTCGTGTGGTACGAGCCAGAGGTACTGCCAGGGGTTGCCTTCGGTGAAGTCGCGCGTCTGGTGCTGCGGGTTGAAGCCGTCGGCCGTCGCGAACGAGCCATCGGAGTTCTTGCCGCGCATGAAGCCTACGCGCTTGTCGTAGAGCTGTGGATAGCCGTGTGAGCGGCGGTCGAGGAAGTCGATGGTCTTGGCGAGCGCTTCGTCGTTGTGGCTCTTGAGATAAGCCTTGCCGGCCTGGACAGCCGACCAGTCGGCCAGCATGTATTCGAGCGTCCGTGAGAGGCTCTCGCCGTGGTGGTCGTTGGCGACGTAGCCGTAGCGCTTCATGTCGTCCAATCCCCGCTCGTCCATGAGCAGCGAGGCGGTCATGGCTTTCACGGCAGCGAGGGAGTCCTTGACATAGCCTTTCAGCAGGGCGTCGGCCAGGATGGGCACGGCAGGGCAGCCCACCATGCAATTGGTCTCCTGCGACATGAGGTGCCACACGGGCAGCTTGCCTTGCTCGCGGAAGATGCGCAGGTAGGTCTCTACGATGGAGGGCATCATCTCGGGCAGGATGATGGTGGAGAGGGGTGCTGCGGCGCGGTAGGTGTCCCAGAGCGAGAGCGTCGTGAGGTAGCGGGGGTGCTCGTCAAAAGGCGTCGGCGCTATCGCAGGCCATGGACGGTCTGTGCGATAGACGCGGTTGTCGGCACCGCGCCAGTCGCCATTGGCATCGTCCCACAGCTGAGGCGCCACCATGAAGTGGTACATGGCGGTGTAGAAGATGCGGCGGTCGCGATCGTTCTGGAAGGTGGCTTGAACGCGGCTGAGGAACTGGTTCCATTTGTTATCGGCCATCTTACGCGTCATATCGAAAGTGGCAGCTGCGGGCAGCATATTGTGCAGGGCGCTGGATTCCGAGACGGGACTGAGGGCAACGGTTACGATGAGCGGCTCGTCGGAGGGCTCGAAACGCAGGCGGTAGTAGTGCTGTGCCGGGTTGGTCATTTCCTTGACGGGACGCGAGAAGCGTATGCCGAAGTAGCAATGTTGGTCGTTAGCCCAGCCATGACTGTTGCGGAACCCTACGCAGAGGCGGTCGCCAATCATGTTGAGGTCGGAATGGCGGATGTTGTCGCTCACGGCATCTTTCAAGTTCACGATGAGGTCGGTCACCTGAGCACCCTTGGGGTAAGTGATACGGTACATGGCATTGCGTGCGGCAGCCGTCACTTCGGTGCGTATGAACTTGGAGGCGTCGTCGGCTTTCGTGTCCGTGCCGAGCAGCACGCTGTAGTATCCGGGTCTCACCTCTTCGTTGTCGTGGCAGTAGGGCGTAGCCAGCCCTTCGCGTGAATAGGTCGCGTCGCCCGTGACGGGCAGGATGGTGACGTCGCCCAGGTCGGAGCAGCCTGTACCGCTGAGGTGGAGTTGCCCGAACCCTATCAGCTTGGTGCCGCTCTCATGGTAGCCCGAGCACCAGTCCCAGCCTTCCTCAAGCTGAGTAGGGCCTGCGTTGACCATGCCGAAAGGCACGTTGGCGCCTACGAAGACGTGCCCATGGTCGCCCGTGCCGATGCGTGGGTCGACGAATTGTGTGAAATCGTCGGCCATTGCTGCTAAAGGCAGTAAGGCAGCAAGGATAAAATTAAGTTTCATAGCTTATTCGATTTTTGTGACTTCTGAATTTGAATAATAATGTTTGAGGATCTGTTCATATGTATAACCCTGCTCGCCCATTACGGCTGCTCCGATTTGGCACATGCCAACGCCATGTCCCCACCCCCGTCCTTTAATCAGGAATGAAGCTGGAATGCCATCTTCGTTAATTTGTTGCCGTTCAATGGTAAAGTTGGCGCTCTTGAGATGTGTGTCGCTTAGTGCTGAACGGATTTCTAATTCTTTGCCGATAGTGAAGGAACGTTCTGAACCAACGATCTTAAGGCGAATGATGTGGCCGCCAGGGCCGCGCTGTAGGGGCTGCAAGTCAATGATGTCGCCGAAGTCCATTTTCAGATGGTGGCAAAGATATTCCTTAGCCTTCTCTTGCGGAAGTACTGTTTGCCACTCATAAAAGTCGCGTGTTTCACAATCATAGTCGTTCATTACCTGACTGATGATAGCTGGGTCGTCTGTATTGCAGAATGGGTCTTCGATGCTTTCGAGATAGGGATGGTGTTCGTCCTCCCAACAAGTTTCAAAAGTTTCTGTTCGTCCGCCGCAGCATTTGGAGAACCGGGCGTCACAGATGTTGCCTTGATAAGTCAGTATCTGCCCGCGTGTGGCTGCCACGGCCGCTCTTACTTCAGGTCTTGATGCACGGGTTATGCCTTGGTAGCGTTGACAATGATCGTCTGCACAGACATCAAAGATGGTATGGTCCTCGCGATCGTGCCAGCGAATGAGTTCCGTATCTGTCTTGGTGAAAGAGAAAAATCCGTGATTGCCTTCGTTCATTTTGCGCCGTTTCTCTATCTGGGCGTAAAGCCAGCTTCTGCTGATAACGGCTGAGGCCTTCAGGAACTCAGAGGAGCAATTGGCACTCATTTCGCTGCTGATTACGCTTTCAAGGTAGCTCTCAATGTCAATGTCATTGATGCATACGATATTGTCCTCGTCGACTACTAAACGCAAGGCACCTTTGAAAGTTTGTGCTTCTTGCCGCTCCCAATGAAAGTCTTTGCCAATCACTACGTCCTCCATGGTGAAGCTGGCCGAATCACTCGTAGGCGTAAAGGTTAATTGGCGATATATCTGTCCGTTCCACAACAGTCCACCGTCGTTATACACTACCTCTTGCTCTCCATCCAAGGTGCTGCCCTTGGCTGTGTATTTCCCGTTGAGTGAGAAACGAATACGTTGCGCTGAAAGGAGCCCGACGGAGAGGGCTGAGCTCAACCCGGTCAACTTGCCGTCTTGAAAAGAGGTGGAATGGAGCTGGGAGCTTGATTGTGAATGCATGTCGGATGTGGCAGCGCCCTCTATGGCTGTATCATCAGTTGGCGTGTTAGGAGTTGGTTTATCCGTGACTTTTTCAATGACTTCTTTCAGTTCTTCCTCGGTCATCGTTACTTCCCGCAAAACATCGGCAGCCCATTCAGGTGTCAGTTTTAGGAAATCTTCCTCTCGAGGAGTGATAATGAGGCCGCCCATGTCGAGCGCGCCAGGCGACACAAGAAGTGAAGTCTGGTAGCAATCAGGACGATGCTTCTTACGCGGAAAGATGAGGGTTACTATTTCGTCAGACCTGCTCTCGTCGCCAGCTTGTCGCCAACAGATGACATTCATGCGAGGCTCGTTTTCTCCCTCGAGTATGGGTAACGCACGGTAAAGGCGCTGACACAAGATGCTGTCGGTTTCTTCTGGTAGCGAGCGAATCACAAACACCGGGCAAACGTAATTCTTCAGCAGAAAAAGTCCGCAACGTTGGCTGACGTTGCCGGCATCCATCATCTCTTGGGTTTCGCTTCCAGTGAGAGGATATAACTTTTCAAGCTGATTCTCGAAGAGCTCCCAGTCCCTCTCTATCGGCACCAAGCCTCTTGACCCAGCCTGCAGATGCATGTGGTCGGGGCATGATGCGCCACATTGCGGTCCGTTATAGAATATGATATGGTTGGGCATAGTCCAAGCCAGATGGCGCATGGTGCCAAAGTGTTCCCAGATGCTTTGCGGTTTATGCCTCCGTGTAGGGATGGTGAAATGTTGCGGCAGGATAGGGTAGGGGTTTACCAACACTTGATAGTGGTGCTCGATCATGAGAGCGTGTTGCTCTTTAGGCCGGTTTTCGTCGCAAAGAAAGCATGGCCGCGCCTCGATGCTGGCCTTATCAATCTTAGCCCCCGTGGAAACTATGCGTGATGGATTCCATTGTGCTGTCAGTGTGACATCGGATGTCGTCGTTGTTGAAGATGAGCTCTCGCCAGGCGCTTCATTGGGTGAATTGAGCACAAGAACACGTTGTTGCACCTGAGCTTTCAAATCGTCATAGCGCTTTCGTGCTGTTGGCCATTCTTCAAGTTCTTGTTCGAAGAACTGTTCTACCTCGCTTTCTGTTACTTCGCGACGCCATTTCCGGTTCAATGCTTGTCGGGCAAGAATCTCTGTTGTACGCAACTGATCTTTGTAAAGGTTATTCTTATTGACCTTCTCCGTAGAGAGTGCTGCATCGCTATTACCTTCCCAACGGCGACAGAGGTAAAGCTCGTCGAAGATGCGACCAATGCGGTAGCGACGCCCAATCATGAGACCTAAGGCATAGTCCTCGCCATAGCTGGTGTTAGGAATCTGTATCTTACGTAGAACGGGAGTGTAGAAGGCTCTCGGAGCGCCCAAACCATTGATGCGCAGAGCGTTGTTGCGGCCGTTCTGTGGCGTCCACTCGCGGTGATCGATGAGCCCTGGAGGAAGTGTCTCGAGCTGGAAGTTAGTCATGCGGTACGAGCCGATGACCATCGCCGCCCGCTGCTCGCGGAAGGCATCGACGATGCGCTGCAAGGTGTCTTCGCCGCTGTAGAGGTCGTCAGAATCGAGCTGCACAACGAACCGTCCGCACTGCGGATGGTGCACAGCCAAGTTCCAGCAGCCGCCGATGCCAAGGTCGTCGCGGTCGGGCACTAAATGGATTAATTGTCCATCGTCCTTTATGCTGTCTATGACAGCCGACGTTCCGTCGTCGCTGTGGTTATCCACTATAATGAGGTTGAACGGGAACGTCGTCTTCTGTTTCAGCACGCTGCGAATGGCATCCTCAATGGTCCGCACACGATTGCGCACGGGAATGACTACCGTCGCTTCTACAGGGAAGTCCTCGATGTCGAACTTTATTTCGTCGAACTCGTCAGGTGCCAGCAAAGCTCCGATGGCCTTCAGGTGTCGCGTGCATGCACGTTCCATTTCAATTTGCCTTGCTCTGTTGCGAGGATCGACATAATCGAATTGTTTTTGTCCAGAGAGACGGGTGTCTGTCTCCACTTCAGTATACAGAGATTCGCTCACGTGTAGCGGCAACATCTTTCGTGACAAGAACAGCCGCAAATCGTAAAGCCCAGCGTATTGGTACTCTCGTAAATGCTCCTGAGCGAAATATTCTCGTACATCGCTTGTCCTCAGTAATAAAACTGAGCCGAAATCAAAGTCATCGCGAACGCTCCCAAGTTGGTAGTCGATAAGGGGACGGGGCTGAATTTCCCCAGACGGAAGTTGTATGCGGTGGTCGGCATAGACCATAGATGCTCCCGTGTCCTCTGCAACCGTAAGGAGGCGAGTCAGTGCATGGTAGCCTAATTGCAATTCAAACCTTTTAGTATATAATAAAATGTATGGTGATGTAGCGTCAAGGGCAACCTGCCTTAATACTCTCGACTGAAACGGATTGTCAATAAGGTGTATGTCGGCTACGTTCTCATCCTGGCTCAGAGCCTCTATCGTCTGTTTCCCTTCTTGCAGTTCGGAGAAAGGTAAAAAACAACTTATTCTTTGCATGTGAATCACTTTTTTTTCAAAAATTTGCCACAAAGATAATTAAAATTCATCTTTTCATACTATCTTTGCAGCAAAATAAATAATCTTTTTCAAACTAACTAATCATTCACTCATGAAAAAACTTTTAATGTTTGTAGCTGTAGCCTTCTGCTCTTTGGCAGGAAGTGCACAGTCTCTTTCAGTAACAGACAAAGATTGGCACTGGGAGAAAGGTACTATTGTTATTAATACACCACAGCGTCCAGCCGGTCAGAACGACGTCATCGGGCTCACTGCTCCGAAACTTGAGACCGTTCGTGTAGGCTTCGTAGGTCTGGGTATGCGTGGTCCTGGTGCCGTTGCCCGTTGGACTTTCATCCCTGGCGTTCAGATTGTAGCCCTCTGCGACTACGAGGAAGCACGCGCTGAAGGTTGTCAGAAGTATCTTCGCGATGCCGGTCTGCCCCCTGCTGCCATTTACAGTGGTGAGAAGGGCTACGAGGAGCTCTGCAAACGCCCCGACATAGACATCGTTTATGTTGCCACCGATTGGGATCATCACTTCCCTGTTGCCAAGTGTGCCCTTGAGAACGGAAAGCATACCGCTATCGAGGTGCCCTCCGCCATGAACCTGGCACAGTGCTGGGAGCTCATTGAACTGAGTGAGCGCACACGCAAGCACTGCATGATACTCGAGAACTGCTGCTACGACTGGTATGAGCTCAACACCCTAAACATGGCTCAGAACGGTGTGTTCGGTGAAGTGCTTCGTGGTGAAGGTGCTTACATCCACAACCTCGACGACTTCTGGGATTACTACTGGAAGAATCCTGCCGACCCCGCACAGGCAAAGCTTGGATGGCGCATGAAGTACAATATGGAAAACCGTGGCGACGTCTATGCTACTCACGGACTTGGCCCTGTGGCACTCGCTATGAACATTCACCGTGGCGATCGCTTTACGACTCTTGTGGCCATGGATACCAAAGCAGTTCACGGTCCCGACTATGTAGAGGCTAAGACCGGCACACGTCCCAATAATTTCCGTAATGGCGACCAGACAACCACTCTCATGCGTACCGCCGAAGGCAAGGTCGTAGAGATTCAGCACAACGTCATGAACCCGCAGCCCTACAACCGCCTGTATAAGCTCACAGGCACCAAGGGCTATGCCACCAAGTATCCCGAACAACACTATGCTCTCGACAAGAGTCAGCTCACGGCCAGCGGTGTGGCTCCGAAGGTTGATGATCTCAGCAGCCACGGTTTCCTGCCCGCAGCAGAGCAGAATGCCCTTGTTGAAAAGTACACTCACCCCATCATTAAGAAATATGGTGAGATGGCACAGAAGGTAGGCGGTCATGGCGGTATGGACTTCTTCATGGATGCCCGTCTCGTCTATTGCCTCCAGAACGGACTGCCCCTCGACATGGACGTCTATGACCTTGCCGAGTGGTGCTGCCTGGCTGAGCTTGGTGCCCTCTCTATGGACAACAACTGCGCCAGCGTAGCTTTCCCCGATTTCACCCGTGGCGGATGGAACAAGGTGCAAGGCTTCCAGTTCGCTTGGGCCAAGCCTGAAGCTGAAGCAGCAGCCGAGGCAGCAGCCATTAAGAGTACAGAAGCGCAGAAAGCCCTGTGCGTAAAGAAAAAGCTTTGGGAGAAATATGATAAGGACAAAATAAAGAAGACCAAGAAGATTCATCCCAAAAAACGTTAAAAGATAGCTCTCATGTTGCCATAGTGCAACCCTTTGGCATACACCTTGCTTGGTGAATTAGTGGGCGCGGTTGTTCGCGCCCACATTATTAATCAAACATAAAGACAATGAACGACTACATTGAAATTCACGACAACTACGACCGCCGTGAGAACGTGCGGGTCGAGCCTGTTCAGAAGATTGCCTTTTCGCGTGTGATGACGCGAGTCTATGGCTGGATGACCTTGGCTCTGTTCATTACAGCCATCACAGCCTCTTACGTGGCCAAGTCGCCGGAAGTGCTTTCCATGATTTTTGGCAACCGCCTTTCCATCCTATTCCTTTGTATTGGAGAAGTAGCCTTGGTGATGGGATTGTCCTGGGGCATCAACCGAATCTCGACAAAGACGGCTGCGCTCCTCTTTATCTTCTATTCAGTGCTGAACGGCTTGACAATGGCAAGCATCTTCTTTTCCTATTCTTTAGGAACAATTTATCAGGCATTTGCAGCATCGGCGCTCACCTTTGGAGCCATGAGCATTTTCGGCGCTACAACAAAGCATGACTTGAGCAGCCTCGGTGGCATTTTGTTTATGGCCTTGATCGGATTGGTGATTGCTTCTGTAATCAACATCTTCTGGTCCAACTCAATCGTAGACACTATCATAACCTATTGTGGCGTTTTTATCTTCGTGGGTCTGACGGCTTACGATACGCAGCGGATAAAGTCAATGAGTGCTGCTGTCCTTGAGTCTGGCGATGCAACAGCAATTCGTCGTGTATCCATTCTCGGTTCGCTGTCGCTATATCTCGACTTTATTAATCTGTTTCTTTATATCCTACGCCTTTTCGGACGTGGTAGGGATTAAAAATACTGCCATTTTGGCATAAAAAACATTAAAAGCTTTGTCGTTCACGCGGCTTTGCGTAAATTTGCGGCGCAGTGGTTGCCAGTGTTTATGCTGGTGTCCGCTGCGCCGCTTATTTTTATTTAATAATGTACGCGCGTGTGTAAGGACACGTAAAAAGATACGAGATGATACATTCTGAACCGATGAAACCCGCTTTGATGGGCATGCAACCTGATGAGTTGAAGACTATAGTGGCAGACATGGGCCTGCCAGCCTTCACGGCTAAGCAGTTGCTTCAATGGCTCTATCAGAAGGGTGTGTCTACGTTCGAAGAGATGACCAACTTGAGCAAAGTTGCCCGTGAACGTCTGTCGGAGCAGTATACTATTGGTCTGACAGCTCCGATTGCCGAGCAACACAGCACCGATGGCACAGCCAAATATCTCTTCCCGACGCGCGATGGGCACACCGTAGAGACTGTCTTTATTCCCGATGACGACCGCGGCACGGTATGCGTCAGCTGTCAGGTAGGCTGCAAGATGGCTTGCCAGTTCTGCATGACCGGTCGCCAAGGCTTTCAGGGTCAGCTCTCCGTGGCAGATATTCTCAACCAGATTTACTCCCTTCCCGAACGTGATCGGCTGACGAACATCGTGTTTATGGGGCAGGGTGAGCCTTTAGACAACCTCGATGCCGTTCTCTCAGCCACGCGTCATCTGATGGCAGACTACGGTTGGGCGTGGAGCCCGAGGCGGATCACAGTGTCGACGGCTGGTCTGCGCAAGGGGTTGAAGCGTTTCCTCGACGAGAGTCCTTGCCATCTGGCCATTAGTCTTCACAATCCGTTTGCTAATGAGCGTGCGGCTATTATGCCTGCCGAGCGGAGCTATCCCATAGAAGAGATAGTGGACTTGTTGCGCCAGTATGATTGGAGCGGCCAGCGTCGTCTTTCTTTTGAATATATTGTTTTCGGCGGACAGAACGACAGCAATCGTTATGCCCGCGAGCTCGTGAGGCTGCTTGGAGGCTTGGAGTGCCGTGTGAACCTCATCCGTTGGCACGCATTGCCAGATGAAGATCGTTTTCACGAAGCCGACGCCACGCGCATGGCAGCCTTCCGCGACTACCTTACACATCGCAACATCCGTTGCACCATCCGAGCCTCTCGCGGTCAGGATATCGATGCCGCGTGCGGATTGCTCAATACCAAAGAGAAGACGCTCTCCACTGCCACGTCAGTGATGGATAATTCATCCCCTTCTGCCACTCCCTTGTAGGTTAGTGGAGTTGCAGCTTTACAGGTAAAGGAAACCCTGTCAAATCAAATACTCATAGAAACCATAGACGATAATGAATCACATGAACATACATCATTTACAAAGGTCTCTGCCCGCCTCTCTACAGGGGAAGGGTAGAGGGGTGTGGCTGTTATTCCTGCTCACCATGCTCTTTGCCTCCTGCAAGAAGGAATTCATTATGCCTCGTGCCAGTGGGCGTCCATACGAAGTGATGGTGGTCATGAGCGACCGCGACTGGGAGGCCACTCAGGGACGTGCACTCTTTGCTGTGCTCGACACCGACATCCCCGGCCTGCCTCAGCCCGAGCGCTCGTTCCACATCTCGCATGTCGAACCCAAACATTTCGACCATGTACTGAACATCTTCCGTAATATTATCCTCGTTGATATCAACAAGCAGATATACACGAAGACGTCGATGAAGTTCACCCGCGACAAATATTCCATCGGACAGATTGTGCTTACAATTCAAAGCCCAACTCCCGAGGAGTTTGCTGACTACTGTTTCGACCACGGACAAGACATCATCGACTTTCTTACGAAGATGGAGATGAACCGCCTCGTCAAGGAACTCAAGGACAAGTATTCCACGAAGACGGCTGAGCTGGCCAAGGAACTCTTCGACTGCGAGCTCCATGCCCCCGACGAGATCAAGAGCTACAAGAAAGGCAAGGACTTCTTCTGGACCAGTTCCAACGGAGCCTCGGGCATGGTGAATATATGTATGTACAGCTATCCCTACGAAGGTCCTCAGACTTTCAACAAGCAATATGTCCTGGCCAAGCGCGACAGCGTCATGGCCGCGAATATCCCCGGCACCTTGCCCTCTATGCACATGGCTACGGACACCCTGTGCACCACCGTCAAGCCTATCGTGGTCCACAACCAGTATGCCCTCGAAGCCCGTGGCCTATGGTACATGGAAAATGATGGCATGGGAGGGCCGTTTGTCAGTCATTCACGCGTGGACACTACCCGCAACATTGTCATCGTCGTCGAAGGCTTTGTCTTTGCGCCTGAGAAGATGAAGCGAGGCCTCATGCGCCGCCTCGAAGGATCGCTCTACACCCTCAACCTTCCCGACGAGCAGACCTCACCCATCGTCACCACAATGGAGGAGGTAGCCGTCACGGCCGAGGACCGTAGGGCTGCACGGCAAGGCAGGTGAAAAAATGCGCCTAAGAGAATCGGCCGATGCGCCTAAGAGAATTGCCCGATGCTCCTAAGGGTTTTGCCCGATGCTCCTAAGAGTTTTTTTTAACACGGTTATGAAGCAAGAGCCTTTTCAACAAGAATTATGTTAATTCCACACTATAAAAACAATGGAAAAACTTAAAATAGCAATCACTCATGGCGATACGAATGGCATCGGCTATGAGATTATATTGAAGACCTTCGCAGACCCCGAGATGCTGGAGCTCTGTTGCCCCATCGTTTACGGCTCGCCGAAGATAGCCAGCTACCATCGCAAGACGCTCAATCTGTCGACCAACTTCAACACCGTCAGCTCGCCTCAGGATGCGATTGACGGAGCCCTCAACCTCATACACGTCACGGCCGACGAGGTGAAGGTTGAGCTGGGGCAGCCGTCGGCCGAGGCGGGTGCTGCAGCCTACGCAGCCCTCGAACGCGCCGTCAAGGACTGGCAGGCAGGACTTGTGGATGTTATCGTGACGGCACCTATTAACAAACATACTATCCAGAACGATGCTTTCCACTTCCCCGGACATACGGAATACATCCAAGACCGCGTAGGGCACGACAATCAGGAGGCGCTCATGATCATGCTCAACGAGCGGATGCGCGTCGCTCTCGTGACAACCCACCTGCCTATGGCTCAGGTGGCGGCTGCCATCACTGAGGAGAAAGTGCTCAACCACCTGCGTCTGTTCAACAGCTCGCTACGTCGCGACTTCGGTATGTCGAACCCTCGCATTGCAGTGTTGGCGCTCAACCCGCATGCCGGAGAAGACGGCCTGCTGGGAAGCGAGGAACAAACGGCAATCATTCCCGCAATAGCTCAGGCCGAGGCAGAAGGGATGACCGTGTACGGCCCCTTTGCTGCCGATGGTTTCTTCGGCATCCACGCCTACGAACACTACGATGGTGTGCTGGCGATGTACCACGACCAAGGACTGGCTCCGTTCAAGATGTTAGCCATGGAAGATGGCGTAAACTTCACAGCCGGGCTCGACGTCGTACGCACCAGCCCCGACCATGGCACCGGTTACGACATTGCAGGTCAGGGCGTGGCCAACGAGAATTCGTTCCGTCAGGCTATCTATGTCGCCATCGACGTCCTGCGCAATCGTAAGGCATGGGATGAGGCTCATGCCAATCCCCTTGAGAAACTCTACATCGACAAGCGCGACCGCAGCGAAAGAGGCTGACGCTTGCCGATGCCTTTGTCAGAAATAAGCTTCAAGGCTTGTTACATCTATGAATGCCAAAGAATTACAACCTATAAAGCAACGCTATGGAATCGTAGGCAACTGTGAAGCCCTCAATCATGCTATTGACACGGCCTTGCAGGTGGCAAAGACCGACTTGTCGGTGCTCATCACCGGCGAAAGCGGCGTCGGTAAGGAAATTATCCCCCGGCTCATCCACGACAACAGCCTGCGACGTATGCGCAAGTATTTTGCCATCAACTGCGGCTCCATACCCGAGGGAACCATCGACAGCGAACTCTTCGGACACGAGAAGGGAGCCTTCACAGGCGCAATTGGTGAGCACGAAGGCTACTTCGGAGCCGCCGACGGCGGAACGCTCTTCCTCGACGAGGTAGGCGAATTGCCCATGAGCACCCAGGCACGACTGCTGCGTGTGCTCGAGAATGGCGAATACATTCGCGTGGGCTCCAGCGAAGTGCGCAAGACCAATGTGCGTGTCGTGGCTGCCACAAATGTCAATATTCAACTGGCCATACGCGACGGAAGGTTTCGCGAAGACCTCTTCTATCGCCTCAATACCATCCCTATCAAGATGCCCCCTCTGCGCGAGCGAGGCGACGACATCCTGCTGCTCTTCAAGAAGTTCGCCATGGAGATCGCAGCTAAATACCAAATGCCCGAGCGTATATCCCTCTCGCCCGAGGCGGAAGAAGTGATGAAACGCTACAAGTGGCCTGGTAATATACGCCAGCTGAAGAATCTCACTGAGCAGATGTCCATCCTCATGCAGGATTCGCGTATCGTCACTCCCGCCGTCCTCTCCGACTATGAGATATGGCCTACGATCGAAGAAAACGGAGGCCTCGTGCGCTTGAACCACTCCAACGGGAACTCCCATTCCTACGACAATGAGCGTGAAATGCTCTTCCAGATGATCAATGCCCTTCATCATGAAGTCAGCGAGCTGAAACAGCAACTCTCCACCATGGCTGCTCCCTCTGCGGCAAATCCATCCGTCCAAGTAGCTGCGAACGTGCCCGTTACCGATGCACCTGTTGTGTCGATGGTCACCCATGCACATGTGGCACCCGCAAGAAGCACCGACGAACACCTCTCACCCAGCCGCGACGATGCCACCCCGTACGCCGAGGAATATATCGAAGAATCCCTCTCGATCGACGAACAGGAGAAACGGCTCATCATCAAAGCCCTTGAAAAGAACCGGGGCAGACGTAAGAAAGCAGCCGAAGAACTGCATATAAGCGAACGCACGTTGTACAGAAAAATCAAGGAATATGGACTCGAAGAAATTTGATTGTCACGCCTGCCTTTGCTCCCGTGGACGTGCACGCAGCATCCACAGGCTTGCCGGCAGGTTTCTGTCCGTTATGGCCTCCATCATACTGATTGTTGGGCTCGCATCCTGTGCCATAAGCTATAAATTCAATGGCGCAAGCATCGATTACACCAAGACCAAAACCATTCAGATCGATCCCTTCCCCATCCGTTCCTCGTATGTATGGGCACCGATGCAATCTATCTTCAACAATCGACTCACCGACATATTCTCTCAGCAGACCAAGCTCCAACAAGTGAAACGAGGAGGCGACCTTGTGCTCTCGGGAGAGATAACAGGCTTCGACCAGTTCAACAAAGGCGTGGGCAGCGACGGATATAGCTCGCAAGTGCAGCTGAAAATGACTGTGAACGTAAGGTTTACCAATAATAAGAATCATAAGGAGGACTTCGAACGCCAGTTCTCTGCCACAACCGAGTACGATGCTACCCAACAGCTCGTCAACGTACAAGAAGAATTGGTCACACAGATGACAAAAGACATCACCGACCAGATCTTTAATGCCGCAGTGGCCAACTGGTAGTGCTCCGTAGCATCAATGCAGAGAACTCATTTACCTTCACCTACATGCAATCTCTATCGACATACATTAATAATCCGGATAGCATCGATGCGTCCGTGGTAGACGAACTCTACCAGCTCGTCGAACGATACCCCTCGTTCCAGGCGGCCCGCCTTCTGCTGTTGCGAGGGCTCTATCAACTGCAAGACGGGCGCTTCGGAGCAGAGTTGAGTCGCACCGCAATCTGCATGCCCAGCCGTGAACGGCTCTTCGAACTCTTTGAGACAGAATTGCTGCAGGAAGCACTGGTCGCCGACCGAAAAGGGGCGGTGGCACGGGCTTTAACTCCAGCCCAACCTGGCAGCGAAACTTCGGGCGGAACCGATCGCACACTGACACTCATCGATACGTTCTTAGGGCAGCAACCTCAGCCTGCGCCCACACGTCGCCCCCGACCGGCTGAGGCTGCAGTCGACTACACAGCTTATCTGCTTCAGCTCGACGATGCCGTGGCCGTGCCAGAGTCTGCCGCAGAAGCTGAACACAACGATGCTGCAGCCAACCAGCAAAACGCGTCCGAACAGCCGTCTGTAAACTTGGAAGAGAGCGAACAGGAGCATCTGGACACACTCTCCGATGTAGAAGAACCTGCCGACGAACCTGCAGATGAAAGTGCTGTAAATGACAATTCTGACACCTATTTTACAGAGACTTTGGCCCGAATTTACATCAAACAGGGTAAATATGCTAAGGCAATTGAAATTATTCGACGAATAAGTTTGCTTTATCCACAAAAAAACCGTTACTTTGCAGACCAAATTCGGTTCCTTGAGAAATTATTGCTTAACGAAAGCCATAAAATCACCCAGGAATCACAGCAATAAAAGGAAATAATAATCAAATAATATCTAAACAACAATGTACAATTTACTTGTAATCCTTGTGGTCATCGCATCCATCTTCATGTGCCTCATCGTACTCGTTCAAGAGTCAAAGGGCGGCGGCCTTGCCAGTGGCTTTGCCAGTGGTAACCAAGTTATGGGCGTTCGCAAGACCACCGATGTTATCGAGAAAATGACTTGGGCGCTGGCCATTGCAATGGTTCTCTTTAGCGTGCTTTCTGTGTTCTTTATTCCTCGTGCAAGCACCGACATGTCTGTCATGGAAGGTATAGCTACCGAGCAGAAAGCAACAGCCCCCACTAATCTGCCTGGCATTCCTGCTACTGACGTGCAAGAGGCTCCTGCAACAGAGGCTCCTGCTACCGAGGCTCCGGCAGAGGCTCCTGCCAATTAAGCATGCGCTTCATGTTAGGTAACATCCTCAGACGTACGGCCTCAGCATTCGTTGCGGCCCTCATAGCGCTGACCGTGCAGGCCAGCGCTTTCGTTTTACGGAGCGGTGCTCCCATTGTGGCTTCTGTCAGTGCTGACGAGGCTCCGGTGGTCATCACGGCTGTCGATTTGTTGCAGTCCGATTGCCAGCGTGTGTTGTCATCTGTCGCCAGCATCGGCGACCATGATGCCTCCATCATCATCGGAACTTTAGGTGGAGCTAATGCCAAGCGCGTAGCCAAAGCTGGAATCGACCTATCGTACCTTACAGGCCGCTCTCAGGCTTTCGTCATGGCCGTGGATGCTGAGGGGCGACTCTCTATCGTCGGAAGCGATCCTGCTGGTACGGCCTATGGCATCATTGAGCTGACGCGTCTGCTCGGCGTATCTGCTTGGGAGTGGTGGGCCGATGTGGAACCAGAACCACGTGCCGAGTTCACCCTTCCCGATAATTTCAGGACGCAGCAATCGCCCGACGTGAAGTTCCGTGGTATTTTCATCAATGATGAGGACTGGGGGCTCTTGCCTTGGGCCATGTATACCCATGAGCCTAACGCACAGAATGCTGTAGGACCCCGCACGACAGAGCGTATCTTCCAGCTCTTGCTCCGTCTTAGGGCCAATCTTTATTGGCCACCCATGCACGAGCACACTCTGCCGTTCTTCCTTACGGCTGGCAACGCCGAATTAGCTGTCAAGTATGGCATCTACATTGGCTCAAGCCATTGCGAGCCAATGGGATGCGACGTCGCTGGTGAATGGCCGTTGCGCGGCCAAGGCGAATATAATTGGGCCGACAATAGCGCTGCGGTTAAGGCGTTTTGGGAGAAGCGAGTCGTTGAGACGACATCAATTCCGATGGTCTATACGCTCGGGATGCGTGGCGTACACGACGGACCCATGCAGGGCTATAGCGATGCCGAAACCAGTCGCCAGGCGTTGGAACAGGTGATACAGACCCAGCGGTCGCTGCTCGGACAGTATATCACCAAGTCGCTTTATATGGTGCCGCAAGTGTTCATCCCTTACAAAGAAGTGATGGACCTCTATGCCGCAGGGCTTCATGTTCCTGACGATGTCACCCTGATGTGGACCGACGATAACTACGGCTACATACGCCATTTCCCCAACGAGCATGAGCGTGCCCGTTCGGGCGGCAACGGTGTCTACTATCATGTCTCTTACTGGGGGCGTCCTCACGACTACCTATGGCTGGGAACGGCCAGTCCTTTCCTGATGTTCCAGCAACTCTCTGAGGCTGCATACCACGGGGCCAATAGGATGTGGGTGCTTAATGTGGGCGATATCAAGCCGTCAGAATACCAGATTTCACTGTTCACGGATATGGCCTGGGACCTCGATGCCGTGCGAACCCTCTCTGTAGGAAAGCACATCGAGGAATTTATCGCGGCCAATGTCGGGCGGGATGTGGCACGTTTGTCTTCTATCTATCTCAAGGAACACTATCACCTTTCGTTCCAGCGCAAGCCCGAGCATTTAGCCGGAACGCGTGTTGAAGAACCTAACGACGGCGTCAACAATTGGTCGGCCGTCAGGGATTTACCTTGGAGTGAGAAGAAAATTCGTCACCGTCTTTCCCGTTACGATCTTATGCAACGCAACGTGCGTTGGGTTGCCGACAGCGTCCGTCGCACACACCCGTCGCGCTACGATGCCTTTTTCCAGCTTGTAGAATATCCGATCATGTGTGCAGCTCTGCAAAACGAGAAATACCTCTGTGCACAGCTTGCAAGGCATGGACTTAGCTACCTCTCGCGAGAAAGTGTACAGCAGACTTGGTTGCGTTCTGATAATGCCCATAATCGTATTCAACAACTCACGATACAATATAATGCTCAACGGGGCGGTAAATGGCAGGGAATCATGAACTCTAATCCACGTGCCCTTACGGTGTTCCAGCCAGTACCACATATTGCCAGCCCCAATCCCTTGCCTGTAGATCCGCCTACGATAGCCACTTTCTATGGAGCCTCTTACAATGCTTCGTCTTTCACTGGCAGTATGGTGCTCGATCCCGTGCTGGGACTTGGCGCGAGCATTAGGGCTATGCCTGTGCCTAAGGACTGCAACATCACCTACAACTTTGCATACAGTTTCCCGGCTGACAAGAAAATGGTTGAAGTGGAAGTGCACATGCTGCCCACTCATCCGATAGATGCTCAGCAACGCTTCACGCTTTCGCTTGATGGAGCAGAGCCTCAAGTGTTCACCTACGAAACGAAGGGGCGAAGTGAGCAGTGGAAACAGAATGTTCTTCAGAACTATGCTGTAGTCAAAGCTTATTTACCCGTGACAAAGCTTGCTGGTGATCACAGCCTTGTCTTTGCTGCTCTCGACGATGGAGTAGTGGTGGACGAGGTTTTTGTCAGGAAATAACGTATTTGTACGTTGGCCATAATGCGTAATATCATATTGTTTAATCATTAAAACTGAAATAAATCTGTGTTTGAAAATCTATCCGAACGCCTTGAACGCTCATTCAAGATTCTGAAGGGCGAAGGCAAAATCACTGAAATCAACGTCGCCGAGACGCTCAAGGATGTGCGCCGTGCACTCCTCGATGCCGACGTCAACTATAAGGTAGCAAAGCAGTTCACCGACACTGTCAAGCAGAAAGCACTCGGGCAGAACGTCCTCACGGCCGTGAAGCCGCAGCAGATGATGGTGAAGATTGTGCACGACGAGCTGGCCATGCTCATGGGCGGCGAGACTGCTGAACTGAACCTCGCCGGTCATCCGGCCGTCATCCTCATGGCAGGTCTGAACGGTGCGGGTAAGACCACCTTTGCCGGAAAGTTGGCGAATATGCTCAAGAACAAGCGCCAGCGTAAGCCCTTGCTCGCAGCCTGCGACGTCTATCGTCCTGCAGCCGTGGAGCAGTTGAGGGTTTTGGGCGAGCAGATTGGAGTGCCCGTCTACATGGAGCTCGACAACCAAGACCCCGTGCAGATTGCCTTGAACGCCATCCACGAGGCTAAGGCCAAGAGCTACGACACCGTCATCGTCGACACCGCCGGCCGTCTGGCTATCGACGAGAAGCTGATGCAGGAGATTGCTGCCATCAAGGCCGCTATCAATCCTGATGAAACGCTCTTCGTTGTTGATGCCATGACGGGTCAGGACGCCGTGAACACCGCTAAGGAGTTCAACGACCGTCTCGACTACACGGGCGTAGTGCTCACCAAGCTCGACGGTGACACTCGCGGTGGTGCAGCCCTCTCAATCCGCACCGTCGTCGATAAGCCTATTAAGTTTGTGGGCACGGGCGAGAAGATGGAAGCCATCGACCCCTTCCACCCCGCTCGTATGGCCGACCGTATCCTCGGCATGGGCGATATCGTCAGCCTCGTTGAGCGTGCTCAGGAGCAGTACGACGAGGAAGAGGCTCGCCGCTTGGAGAAGAAAATCCGCAAGAATCAGTTCGACTTCAACGACTTCTATGCTCAGATTCAGCAGATCAAGAAGATGGGTAATATCAAGGACCTTGCTTCGATGATTCCAGGTGTAGGCAAGGCTCTGAAGGACATCGACATCGACGACGATGCTTTCAAGGGCATCGAAGCCATCATACTATCCATGACGCCCAAGGAGCGTAGCCATCCGGAACTGCTCAACACCTCGCGTCGTCGTCGCATCGCAGCCGGCTCGGGCACCGACATCGCCGCTGTCAACCGTCTCATCAAGCAGTTCGACCAGACACGTAAGATGATGAAGATGGTCACCGACCCCAAGATGGCGCAGATGATGGCACGGATGCCGAGGAAGTAGAAGACTTATCCCCCGCCCTCCCTGTTAGGGAGCGAATATCTTTCAAGAAGTGTAAACATATTAGATGACATTTATAATTATATAAGTATGAATACATCCAGTCAGAAACATTCCGTTCCTTCCTTGACAGAGAGGACGGGGGGAGAGTCTGTCTCTCTTATCGACGGCAAGGCGACAGCCGCCACCATCAAGGCCGAAATTAAAGAAGAAGTGGAGCGCATCGTAGCCGCCGGCGGCAAGCGCCCTCACCTGGCAGCCATCCTCGTAGGCCACGACGGAGGCTCAGAGACATACGTAAATAATAAGGTACGCGCGTGTGAGGAGTGCGGTTTCCGCAGTACCCTTCTTCGTTTCGAGGACGACCTCAGCGAAGAGGCCTTGCTCTCCGAGGTTGCCAAGCTCAACGCCAATGCCGACATCGACGGCTTCATCGTGCAGTTGCCTCTGCCCCGCCACATCGACGAGCAGAAGGTCATCGAGGCCATCGACTATCGCAAGGACGTCGACGGTTTCCATCCCATCAACGTCGGTCGTATGGCCATCGGCCTGCCCACCTTCATCTCGGCCACGCCCAAGGGCATCCTTGAGCTCCTTCGCCGCTATGGTGTAGAGACGTCGGGCAAGAAGTGCGTCATCCTTGGTCGCTCGAACATTGTCGGCAAGCCCATGTCGCAGCTGATGATGCAGAAAGGCGTCGACGCCACCGTCACCGTCTGCCACTCGCGCTCTAAGACGCTCAAGGATGAGTGTCGTGCAGCCGATATCATCATCGCCGCTATTGGTCAGCCCGCATTCGTTACGGCCGACATGGTGAAGCCCGGTGCCGTCATTATCGATGTAGGCACGACGCGCGTTAAGGACGATACCCGTGCACGTGGTTGGCGCTTGCAGGGCGATGTCGACTTCCAAGCCGTGGCGCCCATCGCCTCTCTGATTACTCCCGTCCCGGGCGGCGTAGGCCCCATGACCATTTGCATGCTTATGCAGAACACGCTTGCTGCTGCCCGCCACGAATATTACGATTAATTGATACAAAACAAGCCTCACAATTAGTCTCTACAGGGACCATTGTGAGGCTTTATCTTTTCTTTCATGATGAGACGATTATTAGTCTTCCTTTTTGCCATTCTCGTGGCCGTATTTCCCTCTTGGGCTGTGCTCAAGGAACGCGATTTGGCTCGCACGCTTGGCGTGCTGCGTGGTGAACTGCAGGCCGACTATCGCCGGCAGCAGGCTTTCAAGGCGCGCTACGAACAGCAAGGTGCAGCCCAGCACGAACAGTTGGTGTGGTATATGAACCAATGCGAACAGATTGGACTGATGCTTTATTCGCAGACGCCCGACAATACGTTCGACATGGCCTACGCCTGCCAGCAGGCCGTCAACCTCTATCGTCAGCTCAACAGCCGTAGCGGGCGCTCGCTGCCTTATGACAAGATGATTGCTTACATGCGCCATGAGATTGAGCGCTACGACTCGCTCATCATGTCGCTCAACAGTATTCCTCCAGTCCTCAATCAGGACTCGTTGTCCGAGAGCGATAGCCACCTGCTCAGCGCTATCGACTCGTTGGAGGCACGCGTAGATACGGCCATGGCTGCTCGCCCAGACGCCGAGGCGCGCCCGCTCACCGATGAGGTACCTGAAGAAGGGTTGCACGAGCCGCTCTACCTGACTGGGCAACAGCTGCAGGATCGTCTGGAATGTATAGGCTACGCCACCGTGCTCCGTGACAATATGAAGGAGTTCCTTGAGAGCCTCGAAGCCGAGAGCAGCTACTACAAGAGCGTTCAGGAGAAGGTGCGCGAGCTGGGCTCATTTGCTCAGTCACGCTACAAGATGTTGCAGGACAATATCTACGTCAACGGCAGTCCGAACTATTTCAGCGTCCTTGCCCGCCTGCCGCAGCACATCCATCAGGCTACCCGCTCGGCAGCGACCAAGTATGCTCCGCTGCAAGGTCACGGCAGCACCTATTCCGAGTGGCGCGGCGTGCCCGTGCTGTTCATCAGCCTCTTTGTGCTTATCTATCTGGGCGGAGCCTTGGTAGTGGCGTTTGCCGTTGTGCGCTGGCTACTGCCCCGTCGCTGGTTCCAGACAGCAAGCAAATACTGTCGTCAGGTGCTCACCCTTGTTGTCGGTTTTGCCCTCTTTGCCATTCTCGTGATGATAGTCCGTCATTTCGTCGAACGCAACTTCATTCAGATGTCCACGGCACTTATCATCACCATGGCTTGGCTGCTGGAGATTGTATCGCTTTCAATCTTCATCCGCTTGAAAGGTAGCCAGATGCGCCATGCCGTGCTCATCTATACGCCACTGATGCTCCTGTCGTCGTTGGTCATCATGTTGCGCGTAGTGCTTGTGCCCAACAGCCTCTTGAACCTCGTCTTCCCGCCAGTGCTGCTGGCCTTCACGCTGTGGCAGATATGGATGGTAGGCCGCCATCGCAAGGGCTTGCCCCTCTCCGACGTCATCTATTCTCACATCACCACATTTGTCATGCTTGTGGCCACCTTTGCCGCCTGGGTAGGCTATACGCTCATGGCCGTGCAGGTGCTTGTTTGGTGGACTTTCCAACTTGCAGCCATCATGACCATCACCTGCCTGTACGACCTCCTCTCGATGTTCGAGAACCGCTATATGATAGCCCGTCTGAAGCCCGAACTACGGGAGCGTATCATTGCAGGCGACGACGTCGAGGCCGAGGCGGCACCACTGCTGAAAGCTATGGCACAAGGCAAGTTTATCACCACGACATGGCTCTACGACCTCTTCCGCCTGACGCTTGTGCCCATCCTTGCCGTAGCTTCGGTGCTGGCCTGCATCTACTGGAGTGCCGACATCTTCGAGATGACCAGCATCTGCCTTAAGATATTTTTCCGCAACTTCATCGACCAGAAGGACCTCGTGCAGATTTCGCTCTACAAGCTCTGCGTCGTGGCCGCATTGTGGTTCGTCTTCCGCTACCTCAACTACGCCATCCGCAGCTTCTACGTCTATTTCCGTCGGCACACTGGGCAGGACGATTCGGTCAATACCACCTTGGCGCGCAACATCATTGCCATCCTCTGCTGGGGCCTTTACATCATCACCGTCTTAGTGATCCTCAACGTGCCCAAGAGCGGCATCTCCATCGTCACGGCAGGTCTGGCCACCGGCCTGGGTTTTGCCATGCAGGACCTCATCGAGAACTTCTTCTACGGTCTCTCGCTCATGACGGGGCGCCTGCGTGTAGGCGACTTCATCGAGTGCGACGGCGTCATAGGCAAAGTCGAGAGCATCACCTACCAATCGACGCAGGTCGTAACGCTCGACGGCTACGTCATCTCGTTCCTCAACAAAGCCCTCTTCAACGGTAACTTCAAGAACATGACGCGCAACCACAGCTACGCCTTCGTCCGTGTGCCCGTTGGCGTAGCCTACGGCACCGATGTCGAGCACGTCCGCAGCCTCCTCACCGCAGCCCTGCAGCCACTCTCCCGCGAGTGCAACGTTGCTGGCAAGCACATCATTGACCCCGCGCGCCCTGTTGCCGTCGTCTTCTCGGACTTCGGCGATAGCAGCGTCGACCTTTATGTGGCGCTGTGGATGCTTGTGGAAGAACGAACAATGCTTGTGGGGCGCGTCAAGGAAATTATTTATCAGACGCTCAACGCCAACAACATCGAGATTCCGTTCCCGCAGCGTGAGGTGCGCGTGAAGAAAGATTGACCGAGGGTCAAGGACTAGTCGCAACATCAGCTTCGGCCGCTCGCCTTAGTAAATTCGCCTGGTCGTTATACGCTATTCGCCTGGTCGTTATACGCTATTCGCCTGGTCGTTATACGCTATTCGCCTGGTCGTTATACGCTATTCGACCAGTCGTTACACCCGGTTCGACCAGTCGTTACACCCAGTTCGTCCAGTCATTACACCCGGTTCGACCAGTCGAAACATCAGTTTCAACCAGTCGTTCCGTTGGACACGACCAACCGACCTCGCACACACAGCCAAGAGTTCACAAGTGAAACAACATATTTTATCTAAAAAACGGCCAAGGGTTCATGCCTGAACCCTTGGCCGTTTTTTGTTTATCCGCTATAGATGTTGCATAAACGATTTATCCTGTCGAGCCTTTGGCAAATTATAGTTAGCCTAAAACTATTCAGCCACCAACGGAGTCTCCGATTCTGCTGCGCCTTTGGCAAATTATAGTTAGCCTAAAACTCTTAAGACTTATTGCCTGAGCTCTTAAGACTTTTGGCCTAAACTCTTAATAGATTCAGTCGTTCGCTCGCGACCGAACAACCAAAAGTCCCAGTTGATCTTCGCCACGCTACCAGTTGCATCCGCCGTTTCTACCTGTTGAATCGGGCTTTACAACTTGTCGTGCATCCACTTGCGACCCGTTGCATTCGGCGAAGCGACCTATCAACTGTGAACAGACAAAGGTTTCAGCCAGACCCCTTAGTTTGGAATTCATCAATTGCAACGATGCATCGCCTATCGCACCCATTAAGATAGCTGAAAATCTCATCCAAGGTCGCTACAGGTTTTTTGATATCTCCGAGCCCTATGCTCCACTCTGGATTTCCGTTTATATCAAATGTAATGCTGGGGCGAAGAGAAGATATTGCATTCAGAAACGTCTCCCACACTCTGCGTCCACGTGACTTAAGCACCCCCAACACAGTCTGACCAAGTTGAAACACCAGTTCGCTGAGATTGTTTGTCGCATAGATGTCCACCAAGAACGTATAAGCTTGTTCGCGCAACTCATCTTGCTGAAAGCAATGGCGAATGAGCCATGTCTTTCCCATCCTTCTGGGTGACATCAGCACAATATTATTGCCGTTATGAATCAGCGACAGGAGGTTCTTCGTTTCCTCTATTCGGTCGCAGAAATACTGAGGAGAAATGTATCCTTAAGTAATGAATGGATTAATCATGGATGGAATGGCCTTTAATTTTATGCAAAGATGATTATTATCTTATAATAAAAAGCATTTTCACTTAATTATCTTATGGTTACGCGCTAATAATAAACATCCTTTAAGGAAATGCCCGCCTGTCCTCGGGTGAGGACGGGCGGGCATTTTTGTGTATGAGGCTGAGCCTCGGTCGGCAAAGGATGCAGTGGCAAGCGGCGGGGCTGCTTGTCACAGGTGCCGGGCTTATTGTTTCTTACCGTTGAGCGAGTATAGGTATGTGGCTTTCTGGACGGTCTCGGGGATGATGTCGCCTGTCTTGCTGTCCTTATACTTGGTCAGCTTGGCGCAGACGACTACTTTGTCGCCGACTTGGATCTGCGTGTCGCCCTCGACCCACTTGCGGTTGCCGAGGTAGAAGGTGCGATAGACGTAGAACTGCGTGTTGGCGGGATCTTCGTCATCGGCGATATAGAACGAGGCGTTGCCGTACTGTGCGTTGAAAAGGTTCTTCTCAGGGCTGTCAATGCGGACAATCTCGCCTGCGATGTAGTATTCGTCGTCGGTCGACTGACCCACCTCAAGGTTGTTCATGATGAAGTCGGTGGCTTCGTCGGCGGTGAAGGGACGGAGGCGCGAGCCTGGGCCGGCAGCCTTGTGCGATACTACGAAGACGTCGCCGCTGAATTCAGGTGTGTAGTTGACGTTATCGCGTGTGAAGTTGACAAGCTTACCGCGGATGATGACCTCGTCGCCCACGCCAATCTGATTCTCGGCAGTGAAAGACGCGTTCTCGAGCCACTTGGAACGGTAGACGGTGAGGGCGTTGTCGTTGCTGCCGTCGTCGCTGATGTTGAAGGTGGCATTGCCGTAGGAGGTGGAGACTTCCTTGATACTGCTGATGTAGCCGCGTGCGTAGTAGATGACGCCGTCGGAGGTGCTGCCGATCTCGATGCACTTGGCGATGGCTTCTTCAATGGTGAATGGGTCGTCGGCGCTCTCGCCGTGAGGCAACGTGAAGGCATTCTGGGTGAGAGTCCAAGTGATGGTGCTGGTGGTGCTGGCGTTGCTTGAGCTGAAGTCAATGGCAGCCTTACGGCCGTTGCTGGCGTTGGGGGCTATGCGCAGGTGCACGATTGCGGTGTCGGCCGGGTTAGGCTCGAAGAGCGTGGCTTTGCCGGCCACGTAGTCCTCGCCGGTGATAGTGATCCAGTCGCAGTCGGCGGGCAGTGCGGCGTAAGCTCCGCTGCCTTTGTATGCAAGCTTGACGTCGATGTCGCCGCCTTCGATGCCTACGGTCTGCTCGGGCGTTACGACCTTGAGCAGCGACTTCTTGACAGAGATGACCGTTACGTCGACGAGTTCGACGGTGGTGCCGTAGGTGGACTTGGGACCTTCAACGGTGACGACGTCACCTACTTCGAATCCCCAACCGTCAGCGCCGTCGATGGGGTTGTTGCCTTTCTTGCCCTCCTTGTCGTTGGTGCCGTAGATGCGGATGGTGCCCGTCTCGTCCTCAAGGTCCCAGTTGCCGTACTGAGTGTTGAGGATATTGGCCACGGTACCGGTTACGCGGAAGGTCTTGCCGTCGGGTGCTGCTATGACGTCGGCGCATGTGGCTTCGGAAGCATCCAGTGAGCCTTGGCGAACGATGATGAACTGTCTGTCGGTGCCGGTGGCAATGCGGAGCTCGGCTTCGCGGCCGGCCTCGGTGGCGTCGGCGTGGAAGGTGACGGTGGTCTGTCCGGCGCTGCCGCTGATCTTGTCGGCAGTGAGCCATGCGGGCAGCTCGGTGAAGATGGCTTTGCCGTCGGCGTCTTTGCCTGCGCTAATGACTTTGTCGAAGGCCCAGTCGCCTTGCGCGGTTATGGTGATGGTGGCGTCGCCCCCCTCTACGGGGATGCTGACGAAGGTCTGGTCGATGGCTATGCTGGCGAGCGGGTCGACTGTGTTGTCGTCGGAGCAACCGACGGCCATCAGTGCAGCCAGGACGAGACCGAAGATATATTTTAGTTTCATAATTGGATTGTCGTTTTGCGTTTAACGATTAGCGTTTAACGTATAGTGAATTATGAATTGCGAATTATGAATTAGTTAAAGATGTAGCGAACGCCGATGCTTGCGTACCAGCACTGTCCGATGTTACCCTTGTAGGGCACGAAGGTCTTGATGTTGGTGCCTACGGCCGAAGGCGTGGAGAATACGGGATAGCCCTGTGCGTCGGTCGATTCGTACTTGAGTATGCGTCCTTCGTTGAGGGCAGGATTCATGTATTTCGTGACGCCCCATGAGGAGTTGAAGAGGTTGAGGACGTTCTTCACATCGAAGCCGAGCTGCAGGGTGTTCTTGGTCTTGCCGGCGCGTACGACGAAGTCGTGCTTGTAGGCGATATCGATGCGGTGTACCCAAGGGTTATAGAGGCTGTAAGCCTCGGCATATTCGCCCTGATGGTTGCTAAGGTAGCTGTCGTCGTGCACGTAGTTCATGAATCGCTCGCGGTCGCCTGCTGATGCGAAGCGGAACTGCCCGTTCTCAACCTCAGCGTCGGTGGGAATGTAGAGAGCGTCGTAGGCATAGCCGTCGGCATTCATGTCATTGGCCAGCATGTAGGAGTAGTTGTAGCCGCCGCGCCATGTCTCGTAGAAGAGGCTGTAGTGGTTGTTGCTCTTGTCGTGCAAGGTGGCGTTTGCGATGAAGCGGTCGGGTGTGACGTTGTAGGCGTTGTGGAGCTTCAGGTTGTTGGGGCCGGATACTGCGGGCACGTAAGTGAATGCGCTCTCGGCGTTGCTGCCGGGCATGCTTGTGAGCTCCTTTCGCATGGTGTGGGTGTAGGATGCCATGAGGCTGACCCATTTGGCGGGCTGTGCCTCAAGGGTGATGTTGGTCATCCAGAGGTAGCCTTTATTCGTGTTGGAGAGCACGAAAGCCTTTGTGCCGCTACGGAACTCGGAGGGGAAGATGGGGCGGTTGTCGGCGCCATTCCAGCGTGCATAGCCTTCGACGGGTAGCATGCTCCAGTCGGAGATGGTGGTGGCGTTGAGCGTTTTCTCGAACAGACCTTCGACGGTGACGGTGAAGGGGAAGCTGACGGGCAGCTGATAGTCGAGCGCGAGTGATGTCTTCCACACCTGCGGCATCTTGAAGTGGTCGTCGACAGCCGAGATGGAGCTGGGCACGGTGCCGTCTTCGGGGCGCACGGTCTGCGGGAATCCCATCTGGAAGAGCTTCTGCTGGAGAGCTGCGATGTTGGCGTTGCCGTTGGCGTCGGTGACGAGGCCTCCGGCGAACTCGCTCATGATGGCGCCCATGTCGGAGTATTTGGCGCGGACGTCAGCCGGCAGGTTGGCATACTTGGTGCTCGGGCCGAGCTGTGCCTGATACTGCACGAGGCCGCCGTTAGTAGGCATATTGGTGAAGAACACGAGGGGCAGGCGACCGCTGAAGAGGCCTGTGCCGCCGCGCATCTTTAGGCTCTGGTTGCCGAAGACATCCCAGGTGAAGCCTACGCGCGGTGAGAAGATGATGTTGGCCGACGGCCATTTGCCGGTGTCGATGTGACGGAGGTCGCCGTCGGGGTCGTGGTAGTCGAGGGCTTTGATGGCGGCGTTAGTAAGGAGGTCGCCGTGGTTGAAGAAGAGGCCGTCGATGCGCAGACCGTAGGCGAGCTTGAAGCGGTCGGTGATGTTCCAGTCGTCCTGGGCATACACGCCGAGCTTGTTGTAGCGCACGCGTGCTGCAGGTTTCGTCTCGCCGTCGTAGCCATAGGTGAGACACACGACCTCGGGCGTGGCACCGTTGAAGAAGTCGTCCATCGAGCGGTAGCGGTAGTAGCCCGTGCCGTTTCGCATGTACTGGTTGTCGTCCATCTGGTATTCATAGCTTACGCCGGCCATGATCTTGTGGGCGCCGAGATAGTAGTTGATATCGTCCTTGATGTTCAGCGATGTGGAGTGCACGGCATTGTTCCAGGTGAAGAGCTCGTAGCCGAGGCTCATGTACTGGATGTTGTTGCCCGAGCCGTCCTGAATGTCGATGAAGGGGAACTCGCTGGAGTTAGATGAACGGATGTCATCCTTCTTTGCGAAGGCTACGAGGAACTGGTTCGAGAGGTTGTCGGTCAGACGGCTGTTGAGGTCGAGCGATGCCGAGTGAACGAGGTTGTCCATTCCGTACATCGAGTTGGCGAAAGCCATTGAGTACTGCGACATGCGGGAGTATGGCGAGCGTGTGCCGCCGTCCATCGAAGAGGCGTTGGGACTTACCCAGTAGTTGTTCTTCGTGTAGTTGTAGCGTGCTGCCAAGTGGTGGCGGTCGGTGATGTTGTAGTCGATTCGCGCCAGCAGCTTATAGTTGTTCTGGTCGGCAGGGAAGCTGTTGTAGGAGCCGGTGTTGTAGCCATACTTCTGCTTCACAAAGTCGGACACGCGCTGCATGTCGGCCTCGGTAGTGCGCGAGACGAAGTTGTCGGCATCGGCTACGCCGTCGACCGATGCGCGCCAGCGGTTGGCCACGGTTGGCGTCTTTACCATCTCGCCGTTGACGAAGAAGAAGAGTTTGTCCTTGATGATGGGGCCGCCGAGTGTGAAGCCGTAGGTGGTGGTGCGGTCCTTGTCGCGTGCGGTGGCTATCTGCTCGTGGTCCACGGCGCTGCCTCGCATATTCTCGTTGCGGTGGTAGACGTAGGCCGAGCCCTTGAACGTATTTGTACCGCTCTTAGTGACCGCATTCACGCCGCCGCCGATGAAGTTGGTCTGGCGCACATCGTAGGGCGAGATCACCACTTGCAGCTCTTCGATAGCGTCGATGCTGATGGGGTTGCCGCCGCCGGGCAGGTTCTCGGAGAGACCGAAGTCGTTGTTGAAGTTGGCACCGTCGACCGTGAAGTTGCCCATACGGCCATCGCTTCCGGTGAAACTCATGCCTTTGCCACCGTAGGGCGAGAGGCGTGTGATGTCGGTGATTGAGCGGCTGATGGTGGGCAGGTTCATCAGCTGTTCGTTGGAGATGTTCGTGGAGGCGCCTGTTCGTTCAGCCGAGAACTTGGATGCTCTCTCGGTGATGACCACCTCGTTCATCTCGCTGGCATTCTCTTCGAGCCAAACGGCCATGTTGTAGGTCTCGCCCAGCACCAGTTGTATGTTGCTGAGCTTTTTGGGTTGGAAACCGATGTACGACACCGTGACGGCGTAGGGACCGCCCGTGCGCATACCTTGAATGTTGAAGCGGCCGTCGGCATTCGTGACAGCCTGATAGCGAGTGCCCGTCGGTTCGTGCGTAGCAACGACGTTGGCACCGATGACGCTTTCGCCCTTGGCATTGTCGAGCGTCACGCGGCCGCTCATGCCTGACGTCGTCACCTGAGCCACAGCGCCGGCGCACGCCAGCAGCAGGGCTGCCATCAGAAAGAAAAGTCTTTTCTGCATAGTAGTGAGTGGATAGAATTAAAGGATTAATTAAATGAATAGATGTATGATTTCGCGCGCAAAATTACTATTTATGACGAAAAGTCGGAAGGGAAAAGTGAAAAATAAATAATTAAGAGACGTTTTTACGAATAGCTTTTATTATTGGTTTATCTTTGCACACGAATAAGCGCTTTTTATCCTATGAGATTCATTCTTTTGCCCTTCTATCTGGCTTTGTTTTTCCTGCTGATTTCGTGTGGCGGCCGTTCGGGTGGTTCTGCTGCCGATGAAGAAGTGGGGCATAAGCCTGCCTCGCGAGGACTGCCCTTCGAACTTGTCGTGATTATTCCCCAACAGCTTTATGCGGGTGAGGTACGCGATTCGCTCGATGCGCTCGTGAGTGCCTCTACGCCAGTCCTGCCTCAGCACGAACCTATGTTCCGTCTAAACATGGTTTGGGCCGATGCCAACCTTACTCCTTGGCGGACGTTCAGGCTCCGTTGCATATTGAGGTTGAACAAACAGGCGGCGGAAGCAACGTGGGGAGTAGCCCGGAATACCGTTGCCGTGCCGCAGACTGAAGTCATGGTGGAGGCTCCGAATGCCCATGAGCTTGCCCTCTTGCTGGGGCAGCAGCGGCAGCGCATCACCGATATTCTGGTGGATGCCGAGTTGAATTATATGGCCCAGTCGCTGCGGAAAAAGCACAATAAGGCTACGGCTGAAGCCTTTGCCGAGCTCACAGGTCATAGCATCTGTGTGCCGGCGGCATTGAAAGCGTCGAAACGCGCAACGGATTTCCTATGGACGGGAACGAACCTCAACGATCGCGACCAGAATTTCGTCTACTATTCCTATCCTTGGGATGGCCGACCGCTCTCGGCGGGGCAGTATGTGGCCAAGCGCGACAGTGCGTTGAAGGCTAACATCCCAGGTGCGCGTCCTGACCAATGGATGCAGACGGCAAGGGAGGATGAGCAACCTCTTGTTGTCTCACGCGCGCGTACTATAAATAATAAATATATACACGAGGTACATGGCTTATGGGAGATGCACAACGGCGCCCTTGGCGGTGCCTTCGTGGCGATGGAGCACATCGATACTGCCCGGCAGCGTGTGGTCGTGACCGAGGGATTCATCTATTCGCCACATTCGCCCAAGCGCACAATTCTCCGTGAGATGGAAGCTGCCCTAAGGACATACGAATAAAAGACCCTTGTTTTTATGCTCCTAAGAGAATTGGTTAATTCACCTAAGAGAATTGGTCAATGCACCTAAGAGAATAGCCCGATGCGGCCAACCTAATTTGCCAATTAGGCTGGCCGCATTTTTTTAGTCCTCCAATTCCTCGATTGCGAATTGTTCCTCTCGATGGGCAGAAAAGAGAAGAAAGATGCTTTCTTGACATAGGATAAGTTTATTGCACAGCTATGATGGTTTTGTGCAATTTGTTTTGCTGTTTCACTTAAAAGGTGTACCTTTGCGTCGATTTGGAAAAGGAGTACGTGCAGGATGCCTAACTCGCGACCTCCTTTACTAAGGTTAAGAAAACATTATTCATCCATAAACAGGAACACGAATGAAGACAACAAGACTCGTTATGGCAGCCACACTGGCGCTGGCGTCTACGTCGGCAATGGCAGGCGGCTACCTCACAAACACAAATCAGAATGCAGCTTTCGGCCGCAACCTCTCGCAGGAAGCCATGATTGACGTTATGGCTACTTACGCCAACCCCGCCGGTGTGGGCTTTCTCACGCCTGGATGGCATTTTGCATTCTCTAATCAAAGCGCGTTTCAGACACGCACGGCTGAGTCGTGGTTCGTAGATCCAGACAGGGGACCTTTTGCCCTCGGTTATGTCAACGGCCAGAAGAACACGGCCGCAACGAAAAAGTATAAGGGCACAGCCACAGCACCTGTCATTCCGTCGCTCGACCTCGCTTACGTTCAGGACCGTTGGAGTCTGGCCTTCCACTTTGGCGTCGTCGGTGGCGGCGGCAAGTGTGAGTTCAAGGACGGCCTTGGTTCGTTCGAGAGCAAAGTGGCGATGCTGCCCTCCGTGATGAACGCCTTTGCCGGCACTCAGGCAGCTACAGGCTATGCCATGGAAACCTACATGCGTGGAAAGCAGTACTACTTCGGCGGACAGCTGAATGGCTCCTACAAGGTTACCGACAACCTGAATGTAGCCCTCGGCCTGCGTGCTGTATATGCAATATGCAACTACTACGGTTATGTGAGCGACATGAAAGTGGTGACGCCTACGGGCCAGCAGGTACCCGTGAAAACAGCCATGGACCCTATGATCATGCAGTTGGCCACAGCAGTGCCGCAGTTGGCTTCCGTTATGACTAACGTCGCAGGCGTAGCTGGCGACGTCAACCTCAACTGCGACCAGAAAGGGTGGGGGATAACACCTATCATCGGTGTAGACTGGCGCATTAACGACCACTGGAACGTAGCAGCCAAATACGAGTTCAAGACCCGCATGCGCCTCGAAAACGAGAGTGGCGAATCGGCCAGCGGTTCAGCCTTGGCCCAGCTCGACGAGTATGCCGACGGTAAGAAAGTGGCTGCCGACCTGCCTGCCATCCTCTATGTAGGCGCTCAGTACAGCCCCATCGAGAAGGTGCGCATCAATGCTGGTGGCCATGTCTACTTTGACAAACAAGCCACACAGTACGGCCATCGCGAGAAGGAACTCGACGGTCAGACCTGGGAAATCACGGCCGGCGCCGAGTACGACATCTGCGACCTCGTCACCGTCAGTGCTGGTTGGCAGACCACCAACTATGGCTTGGGTGAGAACAGCCGCTACATAAGCGACATGAGCTTCGTATGCAGTTCAAACAGCGTAGGCCTCGGTGCTCGCTTCCACCTCTCGAAGAAAGTGGCCCTCGACGTCTCGTATTTCAAGACCCTTTACCAGCACTACGATAAGGCTCAGGCCGACTACAACGGCATAAAAGCTAACTTCGGTGATCTGCTTGCTGATGTGAAGAAGCAGGTCAAGAACATCGCTCAAGAGATTGGTCAGAGCGGTAGTGAACAAGCGCCCCAGCAATTGGCCGTTATTAAAGACTTGAGTGAGAGAGTAGACAACATCAGTGCGGCTCAGACTCCTGGCAACGATCGTCTGCATCGCACCAACGACGTCTTCTGCGTCGGTGTTAGCGTCAGCTTCTAAGACTCAATCGAAGGAAACATCATAAGGGAAAGTTTTGGACTCTCGTAAGCAGTTGCAAAGCAACAAGAAAAGAGATCGCCAGGAAGTTGAATGATGCAAATACATCATTCGTAGAAAAAGGCAGATCTTTGAGCGCTGCAGAGCAAAACCAACCTTCAAAAACGAGAAAGATATAACAACTCGTTGATATTAAAAAACGTGAGTTCGATGAAACTATTTAGGATTCGTCGAACTCACGTTGTTTAATTATCAATCGTGACATTTGTGTCGTAGACAGGTAAACATTGGTGCAAATTGATTTGGAAAAAGTAAGGAAGAAGAAGCGTAAAGGTGGCACTTTGATGCAAAATTGTTTTTCCTTTGGCAACATTTATCCTTTCTCTGCAAAAGGTATAGCTGTTACAATTTAAAGCCATACCTTTGTAACACGAGAACCCGCCAAGCCTCTTTTCAATGCTTAAATCGGCGGGTCGTTTTATTTTATACAAAGAACAATAGAATTCTATTCCAGAAGCCATACACCAGTGCGCACGACCTTGCCAGCCTCTTGTAGTCGGGAGGGTTGAGAGTTACAGATACAACCAAGGCTGAGGGTGATCTCGAACATATAGGTTATTCCGTCACATCTATCACTAATTGAGGTTTTATCGGGCCTGGATAAGTGATAGATGTGATAGATTGGGCCAGAGAGTGATAGATTCTCCGTCAACTTACAGCAGGACTAAGCACAACGTAGCAAGCTATTATTGTCCCATTTGCACGCAATAAGTGGTTGAGCAACATGCAATCAGCGTCTGAACGGCACTTGGTGTGTGGCAGTACCATGGCTGGTACCCGTCAGTACCACGCGTGGAACAGGCGAACGGAGGCAATAAAATTAATCAGTAAGAGAGCGTGAAGCCCTTGGATGACGCTGACGAGAGCGAATAGGTGCCACTTCTCGTAGTACCATCCGCCAAAGTATAATTGAATGTCGTTGTGGCCGATTTCAGTTCTTTCTCTTCGTCATGATTAGCACTGAAGGTGAAATTCGTTGTTTGATGAGAATGGGATGTAGGATTGTTATATTCACTTGTTTTCTTTCCATTATCAGTAGTTGTTACCGAACTGCTGCACTGCCCACTTAATATATCATGGAAATTCTGTTCCCAAGTGCTGTCCTTGCTTCTTGCTATCACGAACGTCATCGTTCCTTGCTCCTTATACGTTCTTGTGTAGGTATTTTCCCAATTTCGGTAGTTTTCACTGGAATTCTCATTCACGGTGCAGGTCACCGCTACGCGGCTGTCCCCGTCACGCGCCATCGTCATGCTCTCTTTATCGGTATTGCCAAACGTATAGTTGGTCAAGGAGGATGAATTGATACGGCTAATCCTCAGATTCGTCCCACATTCTTTAGCAAAATCGCTCGCAGAAAACTTCACCTGACGATCTGTTATGGCCTCGTCACTTCCAGCCTGACGGAACGTAAAGAAGATGGTATCCACCTCAGCGGCGAAGGTATATCTTTCGTCCTTGTAACGCTCAGGCCACTTTCCGTATTGCTTGGTGACTAAAATGTAAGGGCAGTTATGTATTGGCTTCTCTACGTATTGGGCTGTCGGTTCGTCAAATTCTTCTCCCATGTGGCATTCCTTTTCGGTCAGTTCGCGATAGAACATGTCTGTGTTAGGCTCCACCTTGAACGTGATGTCATAGATTCCGTTTTGCTTATCTACCGCATGAACCTTGTGGCCCCACCTAGCTCTGTAGGCGTAGTAATTATTCCTTATATGTTTATTACTATTATTGTACAGGAAATCGTCATACTCATCAAACTCCATATTAGTCTTTATCCTCACAGTATTCTCAAGGTTTTCCGAAGCGCCAAACTCGAGGGAGGTGTTCCCCACCTCCACCCATTCAGGCACGTGGAACTCTACGGACGAACCCCAGGTCACATGAGGCTCACGGCCTGCCCAAGCTATCACGGGTCGCACGACGTAGGCTCTTGCACTATTCAAGTTCTTGAGTTCGTCGAGCGAGAAGGTAATCTCATATTCCTGCTTCTTGTGGGAATATACCAAATTGCCGAAGTGCTTGATGATTTTATCCGAATCCTTCACGAACACACCGGCAGAAACCACGGTATAGCCCAGGGTCTTGTAGGGTCTGGTGTGCATGGTGGCAGTGACATTGTTGCCCTCTATCTTCAAATCTACCTTTTCAAACTTTGGAATGAGACGCAAGGTGTCGCACAGGAACGACCAATTCTTGGAGAAGAAGGTCTTCTCCTCCGGGTCTTTCCACAGGACAGAAGCCTGGGCCTTGGCCTCGAGGTCGAAGGAAAGCAGAGACAAATCGAGTTCACCATGATCAAGTATATAGAAGGGATCGTAGGTATAACCACCTTCGTCAACAACTGGTGTAAATTCTTTCGTAAATTCCACTGTCCCAGATGCCTTTGGGCCGCAATAGAGACTGAGCCCAATGTCGCCCCAAAGTACCTTGCGGAACCAACTGGCAGTGGCCAGATTGGCTGTGAACTTTACGCCGGCTTGCAGGTATCCGCTGAAGGACACCGAAGCCGAGCCCGTGTCGATGATTTCATCATCACTCTTCTTCTCTGAGGGGACCATGTGCATGTCATAGCTGACGGGGAAGGTGTTGCGGGTATCGAGGATGATGTCCTCGCCAAACCCTAACTCCACAGACGGGAAATTGAGCGCCGCACTCATCGAGCCTTCGCCACGCACAAAGAGTTCAGGCACGGGATTGGTCTCGAATATGGGACATGTGGCGGGGAACGTGATGCCTGGCAGCCCATAGATGTCGGCGAAAGTATATTCAAAGCCTTTCGAAACCGACATGCTCACGGAAGGTTCTGCCGTTACAATCAGTTCACGCGAAAGCTTCACAAAAAGCCTGCTCCAACCAATGTTGTACGCCACACGCAACCTCAGTTTCACGCCCACATCTGCCGAAAGGGCTATCTTGGAGTCCCCTCCTGGATGCCATTCGCGGGTGAATGTGCCTGAGAGATTGATGAGGTTCACCCCAGCGCTGCCCTCCGAGGCCTTGCGGATAGTGCCGTCTGGATTGCAGCCCGCAATGCGGCGGCGCACGACGTTGTTCTGCTCATCCACACCAATGTCTTCCACCGTGATGTATTGGTCGAATATGTCATTGACACTCTCTATACTTTCCACATTGAAGTAATAACTATTGTCATCTTCGTCGAGCCAAGATGCGGGTGATGATGTGCCTGTTATCTTATAGACCCATCCTTTGCCTTCATAGATGGAAGAATCCCATGTGGCCATGACATCGCCAATCTGTGGAAGCAAATGGGCGGGAATCTTCTTCGAAAGGCCCAATCGCGCTGAGTTCCAGCCCGAAGTCTGCGTGATGTAGGGCGTAATGCCCAGCTCGTCCATGTTCTTGAAGCGAGGACTAAAGCGAAGCTCTGGCTGCTGGAAACCTACCGAGTCGATGGCAGCAAGAGGAATGCGGTAAGTGCTGTCCGCCGTCTCTATATCCTGCACCACAAACACATCATGCTCCACCGAGTCCAGACCCACCTTGGAGTAGCCCATACGGACAACCTCGTCGAAGAAGAATCCGTCAAAGTTTCCGTCGTTACGATAAATGTAGAAGGCATCTTGGGCCAAGAGGGAGGGAGCAAATATCTGTGCAAAAGCAATGAGCACAGACAGAAAAAGTTTATTTCGGTTTTTCATGGCTCTACTTTTTCAGAAATTTATAAGTTACATCACCGGCTTTCACAATATAGGTGCCCGTGGGCTGACCCTTCAGAGACACGATGGTTGGCTGGCCCTTCACCACACTCTGGGTGGTGAGCAGCTTGCCGTCCATGGCATAGATTTCGAGACGTGTGCCTTCGGGCAGCCCCTCAAACTTCATGGCCTCGTTGTTCTGTGAGATGCGCAACTCATTGGGATTCGCTGAGAGCGACTCTATGGCTGTAATCGTGCCCTCGTAGGTGTAGCGCAGGATGTTCTGCAGCTGGAACATATAGGAGTTCTTGCTGGTCTTCAATACCAGCATCCCGTCCTCAAAAGTGGTTTCGGGCTCTTCCGTAAGGTCGATATAAATTTTCTCGCCCGATCGCTGCCATACCACCAAACGCTGCGTGATATCGCCTTGCGCCCATGCCGACACCATGCAGCAGAGCGCCAAAAAGGATAGTAAAAATCGCTTCATAAACCTTTGTCTTTGCGTTAAACATTACAAAAATAACGCTCCAAAGGTAGGTGTAAAGCACAACAAAAGACTCTCGATATCTGCTTTTCTGCTATCAAAATCAGCTTTTGCGAGTCGATTCTTCCTGCCACTCGCGAGGGGTCATACCCGTCAGAGACTTGAAGATGCGGAAGAAGGTGGCCTCGTTGCTGAAGCCTGATTCCATGCAGAGCGTGACTATCTTGATATCAGGTTGTAGGGACAAGAGCCGCTTGGCATGCTCCACGCGGTAGGTATTCACCCACTGCGGGAAGGAACAGCCTTTGCATTGGTTAATGCAGTCGGAAATGGCACGTGGCGTAACGCCAAGGGCTGTGGCCATGTCTGCCAACTTCAGTTCGCTGTTCAGATAGAGACGGTTCTGCTCCATCTGTTGGCAAATGCGATATATCAGGCTACTGACTTTTTCGTCTTTGTCCTCCTCCGGGATTGGCTCTACATCTGGTCTTGCACTCTTTCTCTTGCGCAGCACGAGCCAACAAATGCCACCAAGGAGCAGAGCAACCAAAGAGCCAGCAAATAATGGCCAAAGCGACCAACTACGACCGATTGCAATGGTTTTGGATTCAGTGAGTTTGAGCAGATAGGCAGAAGAAAGCGGATTGAAATTGTCGCTCGGGCAACCACCCACAAGGGCAATGTTTCCCTCGGGTGTCAGGACAGGCTGCATGGAGCCGATGTCAGGAATGGAGTCGGTGCGGAGGAGTGTGAGACGAGCCACATCGGGCCGATAGTCAATAGCGAGGACATACATGTAATGGGGAGCAGGTACCCATGTGCCGCATAGATAGGCTCTGCCACGCTGACGGTCGGCCATAATGTGGCTCAGCCATTGGATGCTGTCGGTTCCGCACATCATCGGCACGGGACAAGTGGTAGGCAACAATGAGAATGAGAATTCTTCTCCCTCGACCTTCATGATGGCCACCTGCCCCGTACTGTCCGCCACCGGAATCAGGTACGCATAGAGCCCCTTTTGCTCATCGCCCACGAAGTTTTCTTCCTTGGCGTTAGTCATCCCTGACGTACAATGCCATTTTTCCAGCATGGGAACTGTGAAGGGCTCGCCCCGCAAGCGGTCTACATGAGAAAGGGGAATATCTTCATATCTGCTGCCCTTGCTGCCCAGAATGATGGCATCGCAAGGCGAGGTGCGCAAGATGAAGGGAGCCACACGCCCACAGGTGACTTCCTTCACATCTGTGAAGTTACGCCTGCCGTCGAAGATTTCCACCCCATCGTCGTGATACCAGTTGCCTGCTATCACCACTTTGCCGCTGTCCAACTCCACGCCCGAGGTCAGCGCACGCTTGCGGGAAAGGCAACCAAAACCTTGGAATGTGTGTCGCACGGGGTCGTACATCTCAGCCGAGAAGGTCTGACCAATGCCCAAGGGTTCGCTATGACCGCCTGCCAAAAGCACCTTTCCCGACCGAAGAGGAACACAAAGCCCATCGTCATGAGTATAGGTCATATTCATGAGATGCCACTTCCCGTCCTTGTAATACTCAGCAGTGGGTGTGGGCACAAAACCTGTGGTGTGCCCGCCGACCACTGTCAGCTCACCATTCGTCACGAAGACCGCGTGCCCCATTCGAGGTATAGAAAGATCTGGCAAAGGCACCACTTCCACACGCTCCACCGGACACGGAACATCAGATGCAGAATAGGCCTGAGCCATGGTGCCCATGGCTATAAGCAGGAATAAGAGAAATATGGTTCGTTGGTTCATATGGAACGGTGTAAGTGATAAAGCAAAAGTATACTAGATAATCATCTAAAAGTATATCACTTTGGTAGTGTGCTACAAAGATAGTATATTCCTTTGTATCTTGTATGATACGGGCGAAATTATTGAAAAATTTATCGGAGTTTTAACGCATAAGCTGCTGAAGCAATTTTGCCATTTGACAAGTCCATTGAACCCTAAAAGCGCATTTTGGGCGATGCCCGCCGCATAAGCTTCAACCTCTCCTGAAAGTTCAACGCCACCAAGAGCCGTCGCAAAGGCAGCCATGCAGAACAGAGCGAGCGCAATCGACTATTAATGGCCATAAATACACGCTCTCTTCGAAGGGCAGTCGTCGGTCTTCGTGCCGACGCTGCCCTTTTTCTTGTTTAATAACGTTTAATGCTCGGCGGTGCAAGATTTTCTGCTTTTGGTGGTTTAACAAGCCGAAAATATAGCACTTATAATCACATTCAATTGAAACAATGAATATTTGAAGACTCGTCTTTGCAATGAGTGCTGCCTTCTCCCTCGTCTCTTGCAGCAGTGCCCGATAGAGAAATATGCCATGGCCAAAGGTACGAATATATGGTGGGCAGCGATGGCAGGCTGACATACGCCTATGGCACGCAGACATTAGCTTTTGATAAGCAGGCACAAATCTATATGGCGAGTATTCATGCAAGAGCCATCCATGATGTTAATCCAAGAAGGGGATGTTCCGATTTTTACGGAATATCCCCTCCTTTTGTAAAATAAATATCCATTCTTAGTTCATTATCCTTCATTTCTTTATATCTTTGTAGCCGAAAACAAATAAATTGTAAACAATGAAAAGACATTCGCTTAAGGAATGGTTGCTGGCAACGCGCCCCTGGTCGTTCCCTGCTTCAGCCATGCCAGTGGCAGTAACTATCGTATGGTCATGGGCTCAAGGTGCAGACGTCAACTGGTGTCTGGGCCTTTGGGCGCTGGTGAATATCATCTTCGTGCATGCCGCCGGCAATGTATGGAGCGACATTGCCGACTATCGCAGTGGCGTTGATGCCTCCGATACCTTTGGTGTGCGCACCCTCGTCGATGGCCAGTTCACAGTCGGCGAGTTCCGGCGTCTTTCGTTGTGCCTGAACGCCTTGGCAGTCCTATCTGGCCTGGCCATGGTTGCCGTCTTATACGTCGTCTACGGACAGGCTGAGGCCCTAAGCCTATTGGGCATAGGCTTTGCAGGCATTTTGCTCTCCTTCTGTTATCCACGCCTTAAGTACATGGCTTTGGGCGATCTCGTGATAGCTCTGTGCTATGCATTGCTGCCTATGATGGGTACCTCGCTTATCGTCTCTGGAACCATCCTGTGGAAGGTGTTGTGGCTGGCCGTGCCTGTAGGGTTGATTACGGTGGCCATCCTCCATGCCAATAATGTTCGCGACATTGAGACCGACGATCGTGCAGGCATCACAACCCTTGCCATGTTGACCGGGCGTCCTTTTGGAGCACGTCTCTATGCTTTCGAAGTGCTGTTTCCCTTCGTTTGGCTGCTTGGACTGATGGCTTTCGGCATTGAGCCCTGGTGGTTGTTGACGGCTTTTGCAGCTTTGCCCGTTGCGCTGAAGAATGCACGGACGATGCTGGCCTATGAGCAAAACGGACCGGAATCCTATGCGTCGCTCGACGAGATGACGGCCAAGTTGCAGCTCATGTTCAGCCTCCTGCTTATCGTGGGGCTTGTTCTCAGTGGATTGTTGTAAACCGGCTCTTTTTGAGCCTGCTAAATAGTTACTCCTATGCGCCGCGTTGTTTTTTCCATAGCATTGGCAGCTCTGTTCTGGTTCTTTATGTTCTTCCCTTACTTAGGTTTTGAGCTTGGCCAGATTCAACTTCCTCTTGTAGGCGAGTCTTGTTTGCTTCCAGGATTTTGGTCCATCATGACGTGCGCCTCCCTCTCGCTCACTTTCTGCGCCATAGCTTTTGGCGGATGGCCACGTCTCTGTCTTGACTGGCGTGAGCTGTTGCTTGGCGCGGGTATCGCCGTAGTGCTGTGGGGCGTCTTTTGGCTGGGCGATAAATGTTCGCAACTGCTCTTTGACTTCGCAAGGCCACAGGTCGACCAGATTTATGGCATTAAAGCCAATGCTTCGGGCTCGCTTGTGGGCTTGTTGCTCCTTTGCATCATTGGTCCCGGTGAAGAAATCGTTTGGCGTGGCTACGTGCAGGAACACCTCGCACGCTTCTTTGCCACGCGGCATCAGCAAACGAAAAAAGCGCAGACGAAAGCACACAATCTTGCTTTCATCTGCGCTACGGCAGCCTATACGCTCATACATGTGCCCTCGCTCAACTTCATGCTCATCATGGCCGCCTTGGTGTGTGGCATCGCATGGGGTGGGCTCTACAGGCTGATGCCTCAGCATTTCACGGCCATCGTCCTTAGCCACGCGCTATGGGATGCGGCTGCATTTGTCTGGTTCCCTTTTTAATTAATTTTATAGTATATGAAAAAACAGTTCCTTCTCCTTTTGCTTATGCTGTCAGGCCTTACGGCCGTTGCCGCACCTGTCACACGTGAAGCGGCACAGCAATTGGCCAGCGACTTCGTTGCCAAGCATCATCCTCGCGATTCGCGACGGAACATCAAAGCCGTGTCAAGTAGAATGGCGCTCAAACCAGCTTCGAATGAAGCGTACTATCACGTATTCAATATCGGCAACGACAAAGGGTTCGTTGTCGTCAGCGGTGACGACCGCACCGAAGCTATCATTGGCTATACAGACAAAGGCTCGTTCGACGATACACAATTGCCCGACAATCTCAAGGCATGGCTCAGTGCCTATGTTGAGCAGATGAAGTGGTTGGAGACACACCCGGACTTCGCGAATCAGGCAGAAGCCAGCCGTGCACCGCGACGCGCCTTGACAAAGAGTGCCATAGCCCCCTTAATCCAGACATTATGGAACCAGCACGAGCCCTTCAACAACTCGTGCCCGGACTTCTTTACTTTTGGAAAAGCGCTCACAGGATGTGTGGCTACAGCTATGTCGCAGCTGATGTATTACCACAAGTGGCCTGCCAAGCTGGCGAAGACAATCGACTCCTACACCTGTGAGACCAATTGGGTTGGCTACGGACAGATAACCGTAGATGGGATTAGTGAAGGTCTTGTCTTCGATTGGGACAACATGTTGCCCGACTACAGCAAGGTGACTGCAACGGCCAGCCAGAATGAGGCCGTAGCTAAGCTGGTGGCTGCGTGCGGTGCAGCTGTACACATGGACTATTCCAACCAAGGCTCAAGCGCCTACGACAATGAAGTGGTGCCCGCTCTGCGCGATTATTTCGACTACAGCGCTCTCGCCCGGCTCGTCTATCGCTCCGACTATCTCTATGATGAATGGACGGATTTGATCTACAGCGAACTGGCAGAGGCACGCCCTGTCTATTATAGCGGACAGTCTTCGGGAGGCGGACATGCTTTCCTTGTAGACGGATATGACGGCGAAGGCTACTTCCATGTCAACTGGGGCTGGGGCGGACTCTATAATGGTTACTTCCTACTTTCAGTGCTGAAACCAGGTGGCACGGATGGAGCAGGCGCCAGCAAGAGCAGCGACGGCTATAGCTTTGATCAAGTGGCCGTGATTGGTATTAAGAAAGACGAAGGCGAGCTGCCTGTTTCTCAAGAAGATGCGGCACCGATGGATATGGAGGTCATTAATATGGGCATTAACGAGGGAACGGCTTGGATTGAGTCGAGTTACTATAGTTCTTACCCAGAAAAGGCTACGATTGATTTTGGTATCGCCTACATCGCTGACGACGGTTCTCTCGTGACCATTCAGGCTTCACGTTTTATGGATCTTGAACGTGGCTGGGGCAATGACGTTAAGTTCGATGTTGCCGGCCTGCCTGACGGAACGTACAGGATTGTGCCTGTGTCGCGCCTTGAGGGAGCCGAGAAATGGTGTGCTGCCAAGAATTATGAGACGGAATATGTCCGTTGCGTTATCTCGGGAGGCAAGGCCACGGTATGCGAGTATGTCACTCCAGTGTCTGAGCTGAAGGCCACCGATATCGTGGCTCCTAAAAAGATTTATGCCAACGGTGTGGCAGAAATAGAAGCGAGAATCACGAATACCGGTGATGCCGAGTACTATGGTTTGCTCTATCTCTTTGCAAGCCAAACCGGCGAAAAAGGCGCTTACGTAGCCAAAGGTGGTGTCACCGTGCTGGCAGGACAGGCGATAGAGACTTCTTTCGAGTTCACTCCTGCTGCGGCTGGTAAATATAATCTGTGGGTTGCTACGGACGAAGAGGGTGCGCATGTGATTGGCACAGGCTCGATAACAGTGCTTGAAGCCTTGCAGAAAACCGATGATATAGAACTCGTCTACGAACCCACCATCAACACCCTCTCGGATGACGGCAAGAAGATTGTAGGCAAACAGGCCACGGTAACGTGGACGGTCACCAATCCCTCCAACAAGTTGTATGAAGGTCAGCTGTACTTCTATATCTACACTTGGCAGCCGGGCGGAGGAGCAAGTATCAGGTATTCGTATAAAAAATATACGATCTATCCCGAGGAGACTCTTACTGTGACCAATACTTACGACGTTGCAAACGGTACCACTTACTCCTTTGATTTCGCCTACACACGTGCCGGGGAACGGGTGAATCCGAAAGAGCTCTTTAACACACGTTACGAAGCGGTCTCGGGAATGAGCTACTACCTCGCTGATGGCACGAAGGTTGCCGTAGACGCAGAAGCCACCGTTGCTGTTCCTGCGGAGGCTACAGCCGTTGATCTGAGGAACAACAGTGCAATCTCGCAACTCTCGGGAGGCAATCCCAACACGCTCTATTTCTTGGATGAAGGGGCTGTGGCGCCGGCCGGATGTGGTGCAAACATCGTCAGAAAAGGGGTAGCGGAAAGCATCGTCGTCACCGATGGCTACGACTTCGTGACGCCTGAACTGTTCGAAGCCAAGGATATCGTCTACAAACGTACCTTCGACCAAGGTCTGAGCACCGACAACAAAGGATGGAGCACGATTGCTTTGCCTTTCGACGTGAACGAAATCAACGTGGTATCGGGAGGTGCAGAACGCCCGATAGATTGGTTCCATACCGACGAGGAACAGGATAAGGATTTCTGGCTGATGAAGCTCGACAGAGATGAGAACGAGAACCTCTTCTTCGTTGAGGCCGATGCTTTCAAGGCTTTGACTCCGTACCTCATTGCAGTGCCAGGAGCTGGCCATGAGAGTGCAGCCAATCTGGCTGGCGAGACCTTGGAATTCAAAGGCGCAAATGCACTTATCCATCCCGAGTTTACGGCTGTTAGCTCAAGCGAGCACTTCCGGATGAAAGGCTTGAACGCTGCAACATCGCTCAGTGCTGTTTATATGCTTGATGCAGCCGGAGCAACGTTCGTGAAGGGAGATGCCTCGCAGAAGGCTTTCCGAGCATACATCATCAGTGAAGATGAAGCGTCGACCTTCGAGGTCCTCAACATCAAGCTGAAGGAAGAAGAACCAATATATGATGGCATTTCCACCCTCGATGTAAGCCGTCAAGGTCAGACTTATTATACCATCGACGGTCGCAGGGTAGGCACGCCAACACAGCGCGGCCTGTACATAAAGGGCGGTAAGAAAGTAGTGAAAATGAAATAAACAAGAGAAGCAAGAAACAGCTTATAGGCTTGCAAGCTCAACATACGAAGGCACCTCGGGCAAAAATCCGTAGGTGCCTTTTTTTGTGTCTAAGTGGCACACAACATGCTGAAGACCGTTTGACACAACAAGCCATTCCACTCGAAGCACCGTATTGTAGCGCCACACTTGGTCGAACACTTTCTGGGTAAGCGCAACGGTAGGAGCTTTGTACTCCACAATCATCTTAGGCATGCGGTTTAGTCCATAAAGTACGGTGTCGCAGCGGCGTGACAAGCCGTTCATCTCCAACGAGACTTCGTTGCCAAGAAGCCCGGAAGGGTAGCCTTTATGGGTAATTAAGAAGGCGGTGAAATGTTGGCGAACCCATTCCTCAGGGGTCAACCTAACGTAGCGGCGGCGTAACGGGTCGAACACGTCAATCGGGCCACAGTCTTCGCCTGCTGCAACAATGTCAGCTACGTTGACTGGGGTGCCCTGATGGTTGCGAAGATGCAACGCTGCTGCCGGAAGGTTCAGCGGAGGAAAGGGGCTGGCGTTCTTCTCTTTCATGCTGCAAAGGTAGGGATAATAAACGAAAAATGAAGAGCGAAAACTGAATATTCACGAACGGCACATGAAAAAAAGAAGTCAGTGGCATGGCTGTCGGGCATTTGTCAGTTGGGAAGAAGCCCCTGAGAAGCGTCTGACAGGCTACCGTTGATTGGGCAAAATTCTTGAAGCACGAATTAACATCCGACCGATAGAGTAGTGCCGTCATCGGACAAAAAATATTATTACCGTCCCCAGAATATATCCATAATCAATCATTCGGCTGAAGATAATGACAATTCTAATCAGCGACAGCGTGTCCGGACATTGGGCTATTGAGCGCTTGGCCGCTTGCAACCGACAATCTTGCTCTTGGATGACGGTGCTGCGCATTGGGCTATTGAGCGCTTGGCCGCTTGCAACCGACAATCTTGCTCTTGGATGACGGTGCTGCGCATTGGGCTATTGAACGCTTAGCCGCTTGCAACCGACAATCTTGCTCCAGAATGATGATGCTGCGCATTGGGACTATTGAGCGCTTGGCCGCTTGCAGCAGACAATTTTGCTCTTGGATGACGGTTCAATGCATTAGGCTATTGAGCGCTTGGCCGCTTGCAACCGACAATCTTGCTCTTGTATGACGGTACAATGCATTAGGCTATTGTGCGCTTGGCCGCTTGCCTTCCTTGTTCACGACTTCTGCCGTTCAGCAAGTTGCTTCGTATGTTTCCGGGCAACCCTCCACGATATGAATGGAATCATCCCCTGACGTTGAGGCCATGAAGCCAGGTCCTTTGAGCGTTTTGGCTTGGTCGAAGAACGCGACACATACGGGTGCTTTGATTATTCCATGGCCTTGGAACAATCATTCCATGACCACCGAATGATTGTTCCAAGGCCATGGAATAATCAAATCGGTTGGGCGCGTGTCTTGTTTTCCTTATATGCGGACGGTAATAAAGAAGGGAAAGAGAGCTTGTCAGGTATAGTTGACGGTCGCAGTTCGTCGCCCAACCGGACATGGAAGGCAAGCCGAGACTTGCATGGTGTCGTCATCCTAAATGTTGCATTGCAACGACAAAGAAAGGCCACGCTTGTGTTTAGCGGAAAGTGATAAAAATATAATTTTTCATTTTTCACACATCACTTTTCATTTATTATCGTATCTTTGCAGACAGATAAATTATAAAAGGTATGAAAACGAAACAAGAAATCGTTGAGAATTGGTTGCCTCGCTACACCAATCACCCGCTTGAGGATTTCTCTAAACTGGTGTTGCTGACCAATTTCAACAACTATGTAGACATCTTCTGTGAGCATTTCGGAATAGCAACTCCAACTTATGATGCAAATATGCGTATGGCTACCGCCGACGGCATCACGATGATTAACTTCGGTATGGGTTCGCCTAATGCAGCTATCGTCATGGACCTGCTGAGTGCTATATCGCCACGGGCATGTCTTTTCCTTGGTAAATGTGGCGGCATACCGGCCAAAGTGAAGATGGGCGACCTCATTCTGCCACTGGCTGGTATAAGAGGTGAAGGTACAAGCAACGACTACTACCCGCCCGAAGTGCCGGCACTGCCTGCCTTCATGCTGCAGCGTGCGGTAAGTTCGGCTATTCGCGATGCAGGACTCGACTATTGGACCGGAACCGTTTACACTACCAACAGGCGTATTTGGGAACACGACGACAAGTTTAAGGACTACCTTCGTGTGACCAGGGCCATGGCTGTAGATATGGAGACGGCTACCCTTTTCACTACGGGCTTCGCTAACCATATTCCTACGGGAGCGCTTCTTTTGGTCTCAGACAACCCGATGACACCCGATGGCGTCAAGACGGCTGCAAGCGACCGAAAGGTGACGACCAACTTCGTGCACGACCATGTGCTCATCGGTATTCAGAGCCTCGAAAAAATTAAGAAAGAGGACAAGACCGTCAAGCACCTTAAGTTCGATTGGTAAGCCTGCTGTCTTGTCGATCCCTGCTGTTCATGCAAAAGTATTCACGGATTCTCAGAACTTCTTCCATCTGCGGAGTGGCTCATCTTTGATGAGCTTGCAGAAAACGTCGCAAGTTCCCGCCGCGCTTCTCCCTCCGATGAGCGTGGCGTGAAAGATGGGCATGCAGAAGACGTCACCAGTTTCCGTCGCGCTTCTCCCTCCGATGAGCGTGGCGTGAAAGATAGGCTTGCAGAAGACGTCACCAGTTCCCGCCGCGTTTCTCCCTCGGATGAGCGTGGCGTGAAAGATAGGCTTGCAGAAGACGTCACCAGTTCCCGTCGCGCTTCTCCCTCCGATGGGCGTGGCGTGAAAGATAGGCTTGCTGAAGACGTCGCCAGCTTCCGTCGCGCTTCACCCTCCGATGAGCGTGGTGTGAAAGATGGGCTTGCAGAAGACGTCGCAAGTTCCCGTCGCGCTTCTCCCTCCGATGAGCGTGGCGTGTAAGATGGGCTTGCAAAAGACGTCACCAGTTCCCGCCGCGCTTCACCCTCCGATGAGCGTGGCGTGTAAGATGGGCTTGCAAAAGACGTCACCAGTTCCTGCCGCGCTTCACCCTCCGATAAGCGTGACGTGAAAGATAGGCTTGCAGAAGACGTCACAAGTTCCCGCCGCGTTTCACCCTCCGATGAGTGTGGCGTGAAAGATGGCTTGTGGGGTGGCGAAAGTCGGCTCTATGATTGAATAACATTATTCTTATGGCAAAGAAAACAGGAATAACTTACGAAGATATTGTCCGCCAAGTACAGGCGGGCGAATTCAAACCCATCTATTATTTAATGGGCGAAGAAGCCTATTACATAGATCGCATCTCTGACTTCATCGTAGAAAAAGCCCTCCAAGAGGAGGAACGCGATTTTAATCTCACCATACTTTATGGCCCACAGACCACGGGAGAAGAAGTGGTGAACGCAGCAAAGCGCTATCCGATGATGGCTGAGCGACAAGTGGTAGTGGTGCGGGAGGCACAGAACCTTCCACATAAAGAGGTCCTGGCCTTCTATGCTCAGAAACCCATGCCATCAACGGTTCTTGTGATGTGTCATAAAAATGGCAAACTTGATGGCCGGACAAATGTTGCAAAAGAGATACAGAAATCTGGAATAGTCTTTGAATCGAACAGACTTAAAGACTATCAACTGCCTGGTTTTGTGCAGGGTTATGTCCGTAGAAAGCGCCTTGAGATTGAGCCAGACGCATGCGAGATACTATGCGAGCACGTAGGCGCAGATCTCAATAGACTTGCAAGCGAACTTGATAAGCTCGTGATGGCGGTGGGTGAGGGGAGACGTATAAACTCGCAAGACATACAAGACAACGTTGGCATTAGCAAAGAGTTTAATTCATTTGAATTGCAAGCGTCATTAGCCGAGCACGACTTGATGAAGACTATGCGCATAGTGAAATATTTTGACAGCAATCCTAAAAACTTTGCTTTGCCTGCTACCTTGGCAACTCTTTTCAAATTCTTCTCGGATTTGATGATTGCCTACTATGCACCATCTAAGGCTTCTGCTGACATTGCAGCATGGTTGAATCAAACAGAATGGCAGGTAAGAAAGAATATCATCCCTGCCATGCAAAACTATAGCGCAACGAAAGTGTATCGTATAATAAGTGAAATACGACGAACGGATGCTGCTTCGAAGGGGGTAGGAGGGCAAAAAACTTCCGATGGTGACCTCTTAAAGGAACTCGTTTTCTTTATTCTTCATTGATTTTGTAGCTATTTTGTTCCAATCTGGAAACAGAAATTTTGGGCCCTATCATGTTTGAAAAAAGCATGTTAGGGCTATTTTTTGTGCGCTGAGATTTGCGCAGATTTAAATATTTTGCCAATGACTTGAGCCTGAGAAAAGCAGAAGATTTTTGGTTCTCGCAATTTAAGCTTTACAAATATTTGCATTTAAAACATTAAATCGTTCAGATGTTTAAATTTAAGAACTCGAACAATAGTACTCGTTTACTTGGGTGTTTAGAAATACGAACCAATGTTTGGCTTCCGTGAATTTAGGGGTTAGAACGCTGAATTTTCAAGTTTAAATAATGAAACGAATATTTATCATTTAAGTTTTATCCATCTTAAACATGTAAAAACCAAATAAATACTACAAATTAATATTTATAAACGATGTAAAATGTCCTAATTTGTGAATATTGAAGCTTCGGAGATTAAATATTGCCTATCATTGATTTTTAGACGAATTAAAGTCAATTATTTACGGACTTTAATTAAAGTTGAATCTTTAACCATTTAGAAATATAAACATTTAAATTTGTGTTTGCAAACATGAATATTTAAATTTGTGGATTTTGCTTTATGAATTTGCAAATATAAACCAATTAAAAAACATGAATTTTAAGATTTTCTTTTAAAAATTTGGAGGTATAAATTCTTTTTCCTTACTTTGCAGCGCAAAACAACATTGAGGAGTAGTCATACACCTGAAAACTTGATGTAGAAGAAGATGAAAGAGCGCATTTATAAAATCATGCAAAGCGAGCAGATGACGCAACGTGAATTTGCTCAGGCTCTCGGAATCTCTCCCTCATCTCTCTCGAGCATCTTTAATGGGCATACTTCTCCTACTAATAATACAGTCCAGGCAATACATCGCCACTTTCCTGAGATTAGCATCACTTGGTTGATGTTTGGTGAGGGTGAAATGCTCGTTAATTCGGATCTGCCAGCGGGTAAATCTGATGAGCAAAAGGCAACAGCTGCTGATGGAATTGCTCACTCAGACAATCTTCTTGAAAGCGAGCCTGTCATGGTTAGCGGAGCAGATGGCTTTACAGCCAAGGCAGGTTATAGTGATCCAGCAGGACAGCAGCAAGTAATCATTAGAGAGACTGTGAAATATGTTGACAAACCACAAAGACGCATCACCGAGATTCATGTGTTTTACGACGATGGAACATTTGAAACATTCTCTGGAAAACGTGAATGACCCTTCAAGAATTCTGTAAAATACCATATATCATATATCACTTTTACCCAAAAAATGCTGGCCGCAATCCTCTTTTCTACTCCTTATTTTCTTTAGCGGCCTAAAAAAAAGAGCTCCACCCGTGAGGGCATGAGCTCTTTTTTTTTGTTTTATAATAAGCTTGTTTGAAAATCATTTCGCCTTAAAGCAAAAAAGTTAGTTTTTTAATTTGTCATAAGTGATTTTATGCTACCTTTGCTACCAAAACACAGACATAAATATTGCTTATGAGAACTAAAGTTCTATTTTTATTTTTCCTTTCGCTGATAACGCCTGTCATGAGTGCTCAAGACTCAGGCTTGGTGTTGGATAGAGGTTTTGTGCATCCAGGCGGTTTGCATACCGAGGCCGATTTTGCACGCGTAAAAGCCCAGTTGGAGTCTGGTAATACACTTGTGAAGCAGGCTTATCAGAAGCTGACATCAGCAGCGTATTCACAATCGAGCGTCCAGACAAACCCTGTGGAAACAATTGTCCGTGGCGGCTCTGGTGAGAATTACATCAATGCGGCCCGAGGGGCTACTATGGCCTATCAAAATGCCCTTCGATGGAAAATCTCAGGTTCTGTGGCCAATGCCAAGGCTGCGGTTCGCATACTAATGGCATGGGCAAATACGACGAAAGCCGTTTCCGGATCGTCAGATCAATGCCTGGCCGTAGGCTTATATGGTTATCAGTTTGCTCAGGCTGCAGAGCTCATGCGAGATTATAGTGGCTGGGATCCTGAGGACTTTGCCACCTTCAAGCGTTGGATGCTTACGGTGTGGTATCCGAAAGCCATCAATTTCTTGAGAGGTCGCAACGGCACCTGGGAGAACACATCCAAATGGTGGAAGGCACCAGGTCATTATTGGTCCAATTGGGGCCTATGTAATGTGCTATGTGTGATGAGCATTGGAATCCTTTGCGATGATGTGTTCATCTACAATCAAGGATTGTCGTACTTCAAATACGATATGTGTGGAACGTTTAAGGACCCTCGCACTGCAGTGCCTATACTTAACGACGGATTGACGGAATTTCTGGGCAATCTTGTGGTGACGACATCCGCTTCAGATCTTGAGACTGGTGCTTATGGACAACTGGGGCAGATGAATGAGAGCGGTCGTGATACGGGTCATTCATCGATGGCACTGGGCTTGGCAGTAGACATAGCTAAGGTTGGCTGGAATCAAGGTGATGACCTTTTTGCCTATATGAATCATCGTTTGGCTGCAGGAATAGAATATGTGGCCGCTCAGACGCAGAGTGTCGAGGGCTTGCCTTGGACCAACTATCACTATGGCAGTAGCGGTTATTATTATAGCGACAATAGGGCTTGGTTGATGGAAGGGCCCGCTCTTGGAGCACAGATGCGGCCCTATTGGGGCACAGTCATAGGGATATATGAAGGCGTGAAGGGTGTGCGCATGCCTTTCTCTGAAGTCTCGTATAAGAACATGGGTATAGATGAAGGCGGTCAAGGTGGTACGAGTGGAGGTTACGATCATCTGGGTTATTCTGTATTGATGAATACTCGCGACGAGCAGCTTTGTCCAGAGGAGAAAGTGCCTACGGAACTCAGCCCCCGTATGGAATATAGTGGCACGTTAACCTCGAGTCTCATTCCCAGTTTAACCCAGGAACGTGCTCGCGGATGTGTAAATGGCAAGATTATTGAGCATGGCGAGTTAGGCGGATTGGTGAATACCTACACATTAAATAATAATACTACCGTTCCCGTTGGCCAGACTCTGACGTTGCAACCTCAGTTGCCCGAGGGCGAAGAGGATACAGGCTTGTGGCGATGGAATACGGGCGAAACGACGAGAGAAATCACAGTAAACACAGACCGTAGTTACATCTATCGGGTGACCTATACGAATGCAAGGGGAATAGATAGCCAATTGGCGTTCTCTGTGGCAGTGACGGGGGATTGCACTAAGGATGCCCTCAATCCAAAGGTTACCATAGCAGGTTCTGAGGCTATTAATGCTTCTGATGTTCGAGTGCCCTACGGAAAAACGGCAACCCTTAGCGTAGAGCCTTCGGCAGGTTGGGGCACATATAAGTGGACAGGTAATAAGACAACCCAAAGTATCACGACTTCAGCGCTCCGCAGCTCGCAGACTTACACCGTGGAATTTAAGAATCAGGGAGGTGCTGTGACCGAGAAGACTTTCCACCTTGATGTGTTGGCAGCCGAGCCTTACGCAAAGGTTAATGACGCAGATGTTCAGATAGTAGAGGAAGGCGTGCTGAGTTTCGATGACGGAGCATTGGTCGTGCCGAGGCCTTCAGTTTTGTGCAATACTGGCGCCAATGTCACGTTAGGGCTTAAACTGCCTTCTGTGGTGCAGGCTTCGTCTGTAGAGTGGAGTACAGGTGCTACAGGTGCCACGTTGGTGCTTACTGATGTCGTTACCAGCGGAACGTACACGGCAACTTTCGTGCTGTCGGGTATTCAGATTACAGTTCCGTTTGAAGTCTTTGTTCGTCCTACGGGGGTTGCAATGTTAGAACCCGGAAAATATCTTTTACGTCATGTGGCGTCGGACACTTACCTTACTTCCCATGGCTTGAACCAGCTGGCTAAGTTTGAGTCTCGCGATGAGGAAAACGCTTCGCAGCTTTGGCTACTTGAGAAGAACGCTACGCCTAAATACGGTTTTGTAAGTTTGGCAAATACTGATAGCCTTCGGCTTAATTCATCGGCAAAGACTGCGGTATCGTCGTCTCTACCTTTTTATGTAGATAATGCTTTGGGTAGTGATCGCATTGCTTTGCGCACTGGCACTACTTCCAGTCCCAAGTACTGGGGCGTTTCAGACGATGGAAGTTTCATCATGAATGTATCTTCTAAACTATTAAGTTTTCCTTTTCAGCTCATTCCTATAGAAGGTCCTGATGCTGTAGAGGCTATACATTCATCCGATTTCTCTGGCAATTTCTCGGAACGTTCAACGGTGTACGATCTTGCAGGTCGTCGTGTTGATGGAATCGTTAAAGGCGTTTATATTGTCAGTGGGAAGAAGATTTTAGTAAAATAGTTCGTCGTTAAAGCTATGGACCAGCTTCATCACATTTGGGCATTTTGCCTCATGTCCATTTGCCTTTCCCCGCTCGTGCATGCTCAGCAGCGTGCGGTGTGGCAGTCCGATAATGGCGATGGTACATATACTAATCCTGTAATCTATGCTGATTATAGTGATCCTGATGTATGTGCTGTGGATGGCGACTACTATCTTACGGCTTCTTCGTTTAATTGCGTACCAGGATTGCCGATCTTACATTCCCGTGACCTTGTTAATTGGGAAATAATAGGTCATGCACTGCCAGAGCTGAAGCCCAATGAAGTTTTTGATAAACCGGCACACGGTCAAGGGGTGTGGGCTCCTTCCATACGCTTTCATGATGGACGCTTCTTCATCTTTTGGGGCGACCCGGATCGAGGAATATTCGTGGTCACGGCACAGCAACCTCAAGGGCCATGGACGCAACCGAAGTGTGTAGTAGCCGGTCGAGGAATGATCGATCCCTGTCCGCTTTGGACCGACGATGGCAAGTGTTTTTTAGTTAATGCTTGGGCTAATTCGCGTGTAGGCTTTAATTCAGTACTTTCGATACGTGAGCTTTCTGCCGATGGACTCCAGCCTGTCTCTCCGCCAAGAATAGTCTTTGACGGTGGTGAGGAAAACCATACGACCGAGGGACCTAAGCTTTATGTCCGCGAAGGCTATTATTGGATCTTCTGTCCAGCAGGTGGAGTAGAGCAAGGATGGCAGCTTGCCATGAGGTCAAAATCTATTTATGGTCCCTATGAATGGCGGCGTGTGATGTGGCAAGGCAAGAGTGGAGTCAACGGGCCGCATCAGGGTGCGTGGATAAGTACGCCTTTAGGTGAAGATTGGTTCTTGCACTTCAACGATAAGGGGGCTTATGGCAGGGTCGTTTTCCTCCAGCCTGTAGATTGGACAAGCGGATGGCCTGTAATGGGGAAAAAAGGAGAACCGCTCCTTTCTTATCGCAAGCCAAAGACTGAAGTCTCCGTTTCCGCCACGAAGACTGATCTAAGCTTTAGGGCGCAGGAAAGCGATGAATTCAATAATGGCCTTGGGCTGCAGTGGCAGTGGCATGCCAATTACAATCAGCTCTATGGCATGCCCACGTCTGACGGGTGTTATCGGCTCTACACTCAGATAAGTCAGGGCTCGCTATGGCATGCTGCAAATCTGCTGTTGCAGAAAGTTGCAGCTCCTAAGTTTTTGGTCACGACCAAGATTCAGCTTGCGGCCAAGGAAGAAGGGCAGTGGGGAGGATTGGTGATGATGGGACGTGACTATTCCTCTTTGGTTGTTTGTCGCAAAGGAGAATCTTTTGTATTGCAGCAACGCACATGTCTGCAAGCAGACACCGATGGAACCGAACTTGTGAAAGACATAGCAACGCTACCTCCTTCCAAGTGCGACACAATACCCTATGCTCCTGCTATTTATCTTGACGTCTATCTTCGTATGGCCGTGTCGCAAGGGCAGTGCAAGTTCTCGTATAGTACGGATGGCAGACACTACAAGTCCGTCGGTGAGAGCTTCGCTATGCGACAAGGTAAATGGATTGGAGCAAAGTACGGTTTTGTGGCAATGTGCGATAGTCTCAAGTCTTCTCGTGGATGGATAGACGTTGATTGGATAAGAGTTGAACCATAATGATAAATAATAAATAAATGTGTATGTCGAGTTTAAAATTCTTGCGCATTAGTGTGCCTATATTATGTACTGCAGTAATGATGTCATGCAGTCACTCGCAATCCGAGGATTCATTCAATGTCGATGATGCCATAGCCCAATGCCATCAACAAGTGCTGAGATCCTTGTCTCAGTTGTCTGCCGAAGGAGACATTGATACGAGCCAGATGCCTCGCAATGTAGCTAAGGGAGACAGTACGTGGACGCTTAAACCAGTTTGTGCTGCGGAGTGGTGTTCCGGATTCTGGCCGGGAATCTTATGGCTTGACTATTCTTCGAATCCCTCGGGAACGGTGAGGCAAGCCGCTTTAGATGCAACCAAAGCCATGCAACGCATCGTAGAAGATCCTTTGTTGGATCATGATTTAGGCTTCCTCATATATTGCAGCGCTGGTACTGGGCTGCGGGTATTGGAAAAAGAATTACAGGATAGCAGCCTCTCGGCGCAGCAACGTTCAGAGGATATGGAAGTGTGCCGCTTCTATAGGGAGATGTGTTTGCGTGCGGCTGATTCCTTGGCAAGATTGTATAATCCTCGTGTCGGCACCATACTCTCATGGCCTCGAAACGTAGCCGTTTTTGGCGGTCACAATACAATTATGGATAATATGATCAATCTGGAGCTGCTCTGCTGGGCAGCGAATGAGTTGGAAAGCGATAGCGTGAAGAGCGCATACTTGAGGGATATAGCGATAAAGCACGCAGAGACTACGCTTAAGCACCATTTCAGAGACGATAACACCAGCTATCATGTAGCTGTCTATGACACTTTGGATGGGCATTTCATTCATGGCGTGACTCATCAGGGCTTGTCAGATTCGTCAACGTGGGCCCGTGGGCAGGCTTGGGCTGTTTATGGGTTTACGATGATGGCACGCGAAACAGGTTCCCAGCAGTTCTTAGAAAAGGCATGTGGCGCGGCAGATGCTTTCTTGAGTCGCCTGCCTGCTGATTACGTACCATACTGGGATTTCGACGACCCTCGTATTGCAACCTCTCCGGAACATCCGGCTGAACCATCGGCCACGGTTGCTCCTCGCGATGCATCAGCTGCCGCAGTAGTGGCTTCTGCGCTGATTGAGCTTTCGTCGCTCTTGAATCATTCAGGTGCAACTTCGTCATCAGATGGACAGGAATATCTGGCAATGGCTAAGAAAATGCTTGCAAGTTTAGCTTCGCCTTATTATCAAGCTGGCAGGGATAATCCAGCCTTCCTGCTTCATAGCACAGGCAATCATCCAGCAGGAAAAGAAATAGACATTCCCATCGTTTATGCCGATTATTACTATCTTGAAGCATTGATTCGTTTAAAAACTTTATGCCAATAACCTTTGTCTAAGGTAAAAGATTGACAAAGGTATTAAATGCAAAAAGCCCCAGCGGGGCATCGGAACTTAAAGCACTCTGGCCTAAATTCCGATGCCCCGCTGGGGCTTTTTTTGTTAAATGCACATTGGCATACCTTTTTAATTATATTGGTGTCCGCCGAACACAAGTCTGGTCATTTCGAGTCTTTGCACCACAGCATTTAGGATTGTCACGGGACAGGCAGGCATCAACGGGACAAACAGGCATCAACGGAACAGACAGGCATCGAGTCTTTGCACCACAGCATTTAGGATTGTCACGGGACAGACAGGCATCAACGGGACAAACAGGCATCAACGGAACAGACAGGCATCGAGTCTTTGCAACACCGTATTTAGGAATGTCGCTGATTCCTGACAAGCCCCTAATTCGTCTTCATCGCTCGGTTAGGCAACGAACCGGGGCCGTTAACAATACATGACAAGCCCTCTCAATTGATTTTATTGCCGTCCGCATATAGGGTAAGCAGGATACGCACCCAGCAGTTTTGATTATTCCATGACCTTGGAACAATCATTCCAAGGTCATGGAATAATCATTCCAAGGTCATGGAATAATCGTTCCAAGGTCATGGAATAATCCTCGCACCCGTATGTATCGGCTCTTCGACCAAGGCTAAACGCTTAAAGGACCTGCCTTCATGGCCTAAACATCTTGGTGATGATTCCATTCTTATAGTGGACTGCTGCCCGAAAGCATACGAAGGAACTTGTTAAAGGCTGAAATCGTGAGCAAGGAGGTTAAGCAGCCAAGCGGCCAATAACCCGATGTCTGGACAGGCTTTTGCTGATATCAATTATTATTATCGTCAGCCGAATGATTGATTATGATACTATTAAGCGGACGAAAAACCTTTTTAATAGGCCGCTCAATGTCAAATGAAGTATAAGCGGTAAACAAAAACCCCCTTCGCTATGTGTTACTCTTTTTGAGTTTCACGTGCGAAGGGGGTTGCTATAATGCGGGATGTAAATATGAAAGCGTTTGGTTTACTTTTTCAATTCCTCAATCCAATTGCTTATGTCTTCAAAGGTGATGTCGTTGAGCAGGCAACCGTCAATGATGTTCAGATTCGGATAGTCTGCTCTTAGTGCCTCTGTTGCAGGTTCAATAGGACTTTCACCAGATGTGGCAAAGGGAATGATTGTCTTTCCTTCTAGGTTGGCACTTTCTATAAAAGTGTTGATGATACGTGGTGCCACTCCCCACCAAATGGGAAAACCAATGAATACCTTGTCATACTGCGAAAGGTCGGCAGGAGCGCTCTTAAGAGCAGGTCTGGCAGATGCATCGCGCATCTCTACGCTTGACCGCGAGAGTGAATCGCGCCAGTTGAGGTCGTTGTCGGTATAAACATTTTCGGGTTCAATCTGTAGGAGGTCTGCATCAGCAGCTTGTGCAAGCAATTGTGCTACAGCCTCTGTTGTTCCGGAGGCTGAGAAGTATGCTACCAATGTAGTCTTCTTGTTGTCAGAAGTGTCGGTCTCAGCATTTTGTGATGCCTGCTTACAGCCTGCGAGTAGTGTTAATGCGACGATGGCATATAAAAGTTTTTTCATTGGGATGAATAGTTTATAGATGAAAATGTAGAGTTTAGGATGAAGAAAAAAGCGTGGCTTAACGTTGTAGGTCAGGTTTTACAGGTCTTCAGGAAACAATTCTACGACATTCCCATTTCGAGAGATCACCAGTGTAGAATGAAAGAGCTTGGAGCGCTCTACAAGCCGCTGCTGTGCCAACGCAATACCTTGGTCAATGCGTTGTTGCATGATTTGAATATCTTTGTCATTCATGTTGGTCGTTTTTAGCATATTGGTTGTAGAGAAATTCGTACTTAGTGTGATCCAGGATATTGATGCGTTCGTTTTTCCAGCCATAAGCAATCTTTTGACCAGGAATGCTGGAATTGTCGTAGAGCGTCCAATAGTCGCAGATAGGCGTGTAGAGTTTAAAGAAGTTCTCAAGTCCGGCATCATATCGTCTTAGGATGACGTCAGTGGGGATATTGTGTCCACCGAGACTGACTCGTTTTGCGACTCGTGCGACAGCTTGTTCAGGTGATGATAGGGAGAAGAATAGCAGTGTGACGAAGTATCCTCTTTTTTGAGCTTGTTGAATGAGTTTCACGTAAGAGCGTGTTGCGAGTGTGGTCTCGAAGGCAAACGTTTGTCCCTCTTTGAGCAAGTGAATGATGCGGTCAATCATAAGTCGTCCGGCTTGGATGGCGACTCCTTCAGGGTTAAAGGGTGAGAGTCCTTTGGCAATTTCGTCGGCATTGACGAACTCGCGGCAGTTCAGCATCTCGGGCAAGACGGTGAAGGAGGCTGTGGTCTTGCCCGCTCCGTTGCATCCGGCAATAATGTAGAGATGCAGTCGGTTTAGGTTTAGTTCAGGATTCATGGGTAGGGATGCTTATGAGAGATAATGACACGGACGGTGACGAAATCACCGATGAATATCATTAGAAATATCGTTTGGTAGTTCTTTGTCGTGACAAAGGTATCAATTCTTTTGAAGAAGTTATTTTATTTAGCATTTGTTAACATGCTAAGGCTACAGTCACGTTTTCATTCTAAGAGATCAGGCCTGAGTGTTTTTGTCCGTTGTAGAGATTGTTGCAGTTCCCATTCTTTTATTTTTGCCTGATGTCCAGAGAGAAGAATTTCGGGCACTTTCCATCCCTTATAGTCGGCCGGTCGTGTGTAGACGGGGGCAGCAAGGAGGTTGTCCTGGAAAGAGTCTGACAGTGCGCTTTGTTCATCACCTATGACACCTGGGATTATGCGAACAATGGCATCGGTCATCACTGCCGCCGCAAGCTCACCACCAGTGAGAACATAGTCGCCTATGCTAACTTCTTTGGTTATGAGGTGTTCGCGAATGCGGTAGTCGATGCCTTTGTAGTGGCCGCAGAGGATTATTATGTTCTCGCAGAGTGACAGCTCGTTAGCCATGGGTTGGTCGAATTGTTCGCCATCAGGTGTGGTAAAGATAATCTGGTCATAGTGCCGTTGGGCTGTCAGGGCGCTGATGCAGCGGTCGATGGGTTCGCATTGCATGACCATGCCTGCAAATCCACCGAAGGGGTAGTCGTCAACGCGTCGGTCTTTTCTTACAGCATAGTCGCGTAAGTTGTGTAGGTGAATATCAACGAGTCCTTTTTTCTGTGCTCTTCCGAGGATGCTTTCTTCGAGGAATCCTTGTATGAGTTGTGGTACAACAGTTATAATGTCTATGCGCATAGCGTTATTCGGGCGTTACCCGTGATTATATAGTTTATTGTTTTACCAGTTGTTTGATAGCATTTCGAGCATGTCTTGTGCCGAGAGTTTGAGGCTTTGGTCGGCCCCTTGGAGTATGCTTTCGGATAAGGCAAGTTTGGATTGGTGAAGCCGGATAATCTTTTCTTCGATGGTGTGGTGGCTGATGAGGTGGTAGACGGTTACGGCCTGTTTTTGTCCTATTCTGTATGCCCTGTCGGTAGCTTGCTGCTGGATGGCAGGGTTCCACCATGGGTCGAGGTGTATGACGTAGTTGGCTGCAGTGAGGTTGAGTCCAACTCCTCCAGCTTTGAGGCTGATGAGGAATATGGGGGCTTTGCCTTTCTGGAAGTCGGCTACGAGCTGCTCACGTTGTTTGATGGTGGCAGTGCCGTCGAGATAGAGGAAGGGTAGGTGAGCTTCTTTGAGGGCTTGTGCTACTATTTGTAGGAAGGAGGTGAATTGGCTGAACACGAGTACGCTGTTGCCGGCATCGACGATACCTTCAGCGAGCTCCATGAAAGCGTTTACCTTGCTTGAGCCAGCGGTCCATGAGAGGTCGGTTAGCTGCGCGGAGCAAGCTGTCTGCCGGAGCTTTGTGATTGCCGCGAGGGTGTTGAGGCTGAGTTTGCCTCCCTCTTCGTCGAATTGTTGTTGTGCTTCGCGACGTAGCACTTCGTACAGGGCCATTTCGTCATCGGTGAGATGTATGTCGAGTGTGATCTCTGTCTTAGGCGGCAATTCTTTGGCTACGGCTTGTTTGGTTCGCCGAAGCATAAAGGGAGCAACGAGTGTTTGCAGCTGTTGTTGCCGCTGTTGGTCTTGTTGCTGTTCTATAGGTTGAATATATTTGGTATGGAATTGCTCGTATGAACCTAAGAGTCCCGGATTGATAAATTGGAATAGGTTCCATAGTTCTCCGAGGTGATTCTGCAAGGGTGTGCCTGTAAGAATGATGCGATAATGTCCTTGCAGCAGCATGCATGCAGCGCTTGTCTTGGTTCCTCTGTTTTTGATGTTGTGTGCTTCATCAAGGCATAGTGTGGCCCAAGTTTTTTGTGTGAGGATATCTTGTATGGATGCCATGAGGCCGTATGTAGCAAGAACGATATCGTGTGCGTCAGCCTTCTGAACCAAGGATTGCCGGTTGGCATGTTCTGCGAGGACATGGACTTTCAAGGAGGGCGCAAAACGCATGATTTCATTTTTCCAGTTGGGCACCACGCTTGCAGGTGCTACTACGAGGGCAGCCCCTTCGCTGGCATGGGCGAGCAGGAAAGCAATAGTCTGAACGGTTTTGCCCAGTCCCATATCGTCAGCCAGACAAGCTCCAGCCCCCCATGCACCGAGTTTCATCATCCATTGGAATCCTTCGGCCTGATAGGGCCGCAGTGTTGCTTGAAGGTCAGGGGGCGTTTCGGGTGTTGTTTCCTCAGCCTGTTCTATGCGGTCTTTGAATTCGAAAAGTTCCTTGTCGTGTTGAATGCTGATTTCCCCATTGACGATGTCTGCGAGCATTGACGTCTGTAGGGTGGAGATGGCTGGATGGTTGTTTTCGCTTGTTGCCATACATTCGAGTGCATCCAACTGTTTTCGAAGTTTGTTGCTGAGCCATAGGTAGTCTCCATTTTGCAGCTGAACGTATCCACCGTGACTATTGGCGAGCGCTTGTAGGAGCTGCTGTGCAGAAATGACAGCGTTGTCGTTGAGGGTCACTTCTCCCTCAATTTCGAACCATTGTCCCCTGTGTGTGAGTGCGATGTTCCAGTCAGAAGGATGTGGGGCATGCATTCGCAGACGTTGTCCTTCAGGCCATTCTACGGCGCAGCTATCGGTGTGGCAGCTGGCAAAAGCGAGCAGGTCGAGAACCTGCTGTGTAGAAAGATGTCCGTTGAATGTACTTGAGAGCAGGATGTCGTGTTCTTGGCAGTAATCAACCAGTGCCTGCATGTTGATGGCTTCCCCTTCCATGTTGCGGGTGATGCGTACACGCTTAGAGTTCTCATTTTGGTCGATAATCACTCTGTTGCCTTGGGCTGGTGGCATAGCCATCTTCCCTCCGGGTAGCGGTCGCACCAAAGCATAGACATCAAACATCGTTTGAGTAGTTGGGTCAGGCGTAAGGCGAAGAATTATTTTCGTGTCTGGCTCGAGATACTCATCGTCTTCCTCTGAAGGCATCAAGCAGCTGTGAATGTCCACGGTTTTAGCTATCAGTGGAATCAGCTTTGTCAGTTTCTCTTCGGCCTCTGCTGGATAGTCAGTCACGGATAGTAAGTCTTGCAGCACCGCTCTCTCATGCTCTGTCATAGGGAAATAGATGTAGCGCATGGCATCTTCGCGGTGGTAGACGCTTGTCTGTGAGATCATATCTTGGAAACAGACATTAGACTGCACGTGGAATCCACCCTCTACCTTCCGTTCCAGAATGACGTAAGGCTTTTGCTGTTCAATGGTAACTCGTCGATAGGGCATTTGCTCGCCAGTGTAAACACGGTCAGAACCAACGAGGTGCGGCAAGATAATTCCGACTGTAAGTCTGGACGCTCCGAGGAAGCGCACGTCGGCGACTATGGCCTGATCGGTTCTGTCCATATAAGGTTCAGTGCCATCGATAAACCTGTTCCAAGGCAGTTGCTTTCCATTGCCCCATCTGCCGTCTTTCAATAAGTTTTGCTCTCGCAGTTCTACGCTTTCCCCATCGCTGAGGATCGTGTACATAACTCTATGTTCTTCTTGGTCGTTCAGTTCCTGCTTTTGGCTTTCGACAGCAATCAGCCGGTCGAGCATCACCTCCCACGGTTCCTTTGTCTTTATTAATGTAGAAACAGCTTTGTTGCCGAAAGCAGCCGAGAGTTGTTTCTTCTCATACTTGTTCAGCGTAATATACTGAGCAGCTTCATGTCGCAAAAAAGCAGCATTCGGATGGAAATCTTCTTGGTTGATGGCAACCCCTGTCAGTCGTGCTCCTAACATGATTGCCATTTGCTGTTGCAAGGCATATTCTCTCTTGGCAAAGCCGTCCGGATTAATCAGTTCCGACAGCAAGTCCATATCAACATGTTGTGTGCTGTTGGCCAGTGTAGTTGCCAGCAAGACTGCGCCACCAACCCGTTGCATGTTCGTCTCTTTGGCATGAGCTACGAAAGCCTGCAAGCGTTCGCGTGCATTCGCTGGTTTAGATGTCCAGATAGCTATTACCCAGTAGAAAGCTGCAATACCTTCGTTGAGGAATTTCTCTGGTTCCTTGTTTTTTCCTGCTTGTGCGCTAAGTGCTTCGTTGAATACCTTGAGTGCCAGGTCGCTTTTGCCTTGCGACATGGCATGTACTCCCTTCGAGAGGTAGTCTGGGTAGGTCATTCGAATGCTCGTGGGAGGGGTGTAGACGCCCTTCATTACAAAAGTGAAGTATGCTATCAGCGCCTTCATATTGCGGACATCCGGGTCGTTAGCGTCAAGCTTTCGAATGTCCATCTGCCGCCTGATAATCTCTTCCGGGTCGGTGAAATCCTCTTTGATCCATTTATGCATCAGGGCATTCACGAGAGGAACGAAGTCTATGTCCCTGACCATCGTAAGCAAAGGTGCGAAGCGCTTGTCGTGGGCCAGTCCGATGAGGTAGGGAGGAAGCGCACTGTCAAGCACCATCGGTTGTGGCCTTTTGCCTGCGTGGCAGAGCCTAATGGTATGCTGTAGTTCATTGAAGGCTGGGTATCTGGTGAGTGGCCACTCATCAAATTCTTCCAACCATTCAGGGTGCTCGTCGAGCGTAAAGCACAAAATCTCTCCGTAGTATCGGGGCCTAACCACATTTTGTGCGGGGGCAAAGTGTGTAGCAGCAATATGAGTGAGCAACCCATCGCGTATGAGTTTGTCTGTCAGCAAAGGCAGTTCACCCATCATGCACGTGCCATGAACAGACAGTTGCAAAAGGTCGTCCTCCTTAACGTCCAGACCGATGTAAGCATATAAAGCAGCCGCCTTCTGTGTGGCGGTATTCAGTGTTTTCAGGTGTTGACTTATGAAATTCATTGGATTAATGAATGTAAACTTACAAAAGAGTTTGTCGTGTATGCACTCGGCATCACATTGATGGCGCAAAGATAATTTTTTTCTATTATTCCTGCAAGCGCCTCGCTTCTTTTTTGTACCTTTGTAAAAAAATTAGGACATTTATGACAGAGCAAGAACGTATAATGCAGTTGCGGGCAGAGCTGCACCGCCACAACCACAACTATTACGTGCTGAACCAGCCCACCATCAGCGATCAGGAGTTCGATGCCTTGATGCGCGAACTGCAGGATTTGGAAGCCCTACATCCCGAGCTCGCCGATCCCAATTCGCCCACGCAGCGCGTAGGCAGCGACCTCTCGCAGGAGTTTGTGCAGGTGGAGCATATCCGTCCGATGCTCTCGCTGGCCAATACCTATAATAAAGAAGAGGTGCGCGAGTTCTACAACCGCGTGCGTGAGGGTCTTGGCGGCGAGTCCTTTGAGATATGCTGCGAGCTGAAGTTCGATGGACTCAGCATTTCGCTCCACTACGAGGATGGCCGCCTTGTGCGTGCCGTCACGCGTGGCGACGGTGTTCGCGGCGACGACGTCACCGCTAATATTCGCACTATACGTTCCATACCTTTAAATCTTACTGATGCAGAGGCAGGCTCCAAGGACGTCCGGCGCGACCTGTTCAGCACCGACGGGCAGGGCGATTTGTTTGGCCGTGCCGAACAGAAGAATCCCTGGCCCCGCGAGTTCGAGATTCGTGGTGAGGTGCTCATGCCTTGGGAGTCGTTTGAGGCGCTCAATCGCGAGCGCGAAGCCGCCGAGGAACCTCTGTTTGCCAATCCCCGCAACGCCGCCAGCGGCACGCTCAAGAGCAAGCAGACGGCGGTGGTTGCCAAACGCCGCCTGGACGCTTATCTCTACTATCTGTTGGGCGATGAGCTGCCTTCCGACGGGCACTTCGAGAATCTCGAAGCGGCGCGTTCCTGGGGCTTCAAGGTCAGCAGCCACATGCGCAAGGCACGCTCGCTTGACGAGGTCTTTGCCTTTATCGACTATTGGGACACCGAGCGCAAGAACTTGCCCGTGGCCACAGATGGCATCGTGCTCAAAGTGAACAGCCAGCGACAGCAACAGACCTTGGGCATGACGGCGAAGAGTCCCCGATGGGCCATCGCCTATAAGTTCCAAGCCGAGCAGGCATCTACGGTTCTGCGCGAAGTTACCTTCCAGGTTGGCCGCACAGGTGCGGTGACGCCCGTGGCCAATATGGACCCCGTGCAGCTCTCGGGCACCGTCGTGCGTAGGGCCACGCTCCACAATGCCGACTTCGTAGCTCAGCTCGATTTGCACGTGGGCGATCATGTTCTCGTGGAGAAAGGCGGTGAGATTATCCCGAAGATCGTTGCCGTCGACGAGGCCTTCGCACATCAGCCCCGTGGTCCGAAGGTGGAATTCATCACCTGTTGCCCCGAGTGTGGAGCCCCGTTGGTGCGCTACGAGGGTGAAGCAGCTTGGTATTGTCCCAACGAAACGGGCTGTCCACCACAGATCAAGGGGCGCATCGAACATTTCGTTAGCCGCCGGGCGATGAACATAGATACGTTAGGACCTGAGACCATCGAGGATTACTTTGCCCGAGGCCTCATCCGCAACTATGCCGACCTCTACGAGTTGCAAGTAGACCAGCTGAGCGGTGCCAACGATTCGCGTATCCGTTCGGCTCGCAAGACCATCAAAGCCATCGACGAGTCACGCCAAGTACCCTTCGAACGTGTGCTCTTTGCGCTGGGTATTCGTTTCGTAGGCGAGAGCGTGGCCAAGACGCTGGCTCGCAACTTCAAGAGCATCGATGCCTTGGCACAGGCAACGCTCGACGACTTCCTGCAGATCAACAGCATCGGGACGGCCATCGCCGAAAGTGTCATTCAATGGTTCCGCAACGAAGACAACCTTCGTTTGGTGGAGCGCCTGCGCGGCTATGGTCTGCAGTTGCAGCTCTCCGAAGAAACCCTCTCGCAGCAGAGCGACCGCCTGGCGGGCAAGTCAATCGTTATCAGCGGCGTCTTCGCCCACCACTCGCGCGACGAGTACAAAGCCCTCATCGAGCAGCATGGCGGCAAGAACGTAGGCAGCATCTCAGCCAAGACCTCTTTCGTCCTGGCCGGCGAGAACATGGGTCCCTCGAAGCTCGAAAAAGCTCAGAAACTGGGAATAGACATCATCGACGAAGACCAGTTCCTTCAGATGATAGGGGAATGAGAAATGAAAAATAAAATAAATATAATAAAGAAAGCAGCTACAATCTCATCGGATTGTAGCTGCTTTTTTTGTTCATAAAATTGCTTGTGTTGCCGTAATTATGTTTTGTGTCATGTCATGGTTCAATTTATCAATACTTGCTTATGAGTTTTAAATACCGCTGCATAGAATAAATCTCTTCAATGCGCTACGAACATCATACTATAAGACTGCAGCATATTTGCGTATGCGGTCGAGACGCTGCATAAACGATTTGTCCTGCCGCACCTTTTGCATATTATAGTCGGCCTGAAGGCGCAGCCAGAGGGAGGCACTTGTGCCTAACGAAGCTTCAAGCAGCAATGCATATTCAGTCGTTACTGGACGCTTCCCGTTCACAATCTCGTTGAAGACAGTATATGAAACACCCATCTGCTGAGCCAGCTCCTTCTGTGTGATGCCGCGAGCCTCAAGCTCATCCTTTATCATCTCGCCGGGATGAATCAGAAGCGACGATGTCATATCATTGGCGAGCCTCCTCTGTGTTGACTTTACTGTTGACATAACTCCTTATTTATAATGATTAGATAATTCGAGAATAGTGCAAACTACGATGATTGGTTCCTTATCAGCCTCAGAAATGGTGAACTCCACCCGATACTGATCGTTGGCTCTCACCGAAAAACGACCCTCCTTGTCGCTATGCAAAGCTTCAACGTGCAACGACTGGAACGGGAATAAATCCTCAAGCCGATTCGCATGTATAAGATACTTGACGGCTTTCTGATAACCTCTGATCACCTGGGGCTGATAACGATGCTTCTTGTCACGGCTCTTCCCTTTAGTGTACAGTTCTTCAAGATATTCTTCGTTGAATGTAACTTGCATATTATTCTAAGTTGTCGCTGCAAAGGTATAATGATTATTTATTATTCGCAAATAATCGAATTACTTTTTTGTCGAGCGATAGCAAATTAAATGGGGACAACATAATTCCTGAGAAAAAAGCCCGCCTGTCCTCGAGTGAGGACGGACGGGCATTGAATACGGGTGGAAAATTGAATTTAGTTGTTGCTTTGTCCCCAAGTAATGAGCATCTTCACTGGGAAACTAGAGTATCTCGCTTCTCCTTCTCCATCAATCTCAACGCTGACAGGATAGCCTTCACTATCCATTTTGTAGCGGTAGGTGCGCGTGTCACTCTGCTTTTTCCCGTACCGATAAGTGTGGAATGTAGCTTCTGATGGCAGATTCTCAGACAGCTGCCCGCGAGCCACTGAAAAACAAGAAGTTTACGGAGCGACTCTTCGGAAAACTCTTTGCCGACAGAGGATACATCAGCCAGGATCTCTTCGGAGGGCTTTTCGTAGATGACATACACTTGGTCACCAAAATCAGGAGGAACATGAAGAACTCACTCATGAACCTTTACGACAAGATCATGCT
>OCVV012866581.1_pt1 | contig 87923 bp, 69 predicted proteins | sample 1539721 | NCBI WGS metagenome assembly OCVV01 (sample SAMN02144230, study PRJEB22623) | gut metagenome | biome: sheep rumen | host: Ovis aries | place: New Zealand
GTAGAGATGCCTACTCCAGAGTAATCCGAGAGGTCTTGCTGCGAGATTCCCAGCAATGCCCTGCGCTCCTTAATCACTGTTCCTATATCCATCAGCGTATGATTTATCGTACTTTTGGTGCAAAGATATGAAGAAAACCTGATTTGGCAATCCAAAAGTATGATTTTTCGTACTTCCTTAATTCAATTTAACTATATTCCTTTAATCCAATCCCCACGCATTTCCTTTTCACATGATGGTTTTCTTGTTCATATTCGCTTTACTTTATTACAGTTTCTCTTTTAACTTTTGCAATAGGTATTCAAGGCTATGATAACCTTGGCCGATGAGGTCGTCGTGAACGCGGCGGCAATCGGGGGTGAAAACCTCGTAATGCGGGATGCCGTTGAAGTGGAAGAGTTCCTGTAAACGGCGGAAATCCACGTTGTTGACGCAGACGATTTCTTCGTCCGCAAGCCACTCGCTCACGTATCGCTTGTAGGCTTCATTTTCCGGATTCTCTTCGTTGGCAATGAAGATGAGTTTCACATCATTGCGCTTGGCTATCTTGGCGCGAAGTTGCTTGCTTTGATTGATAGCATATTTACAATTACCGCACCACATTGCCCAGAAATCAACAAACAGGATGCGGCCGGGATGACGGGCTGAGATGTTTCTAATAAGGTCTGCCGCAGGATTATTGAGAGGCAATGGGGAGGTAAGTTCTTTCTGCTTCATCCTGGAAATATAGAACTGTTCTGCCTTCTGTCGGATATAAGGATGAGTAAAGGTAGCGAGATATAGTGGAAACATGTTGTCTGGACTTGCGCAATTCGTTGCCAACTCCTGCCGGAAGGTTTCTGCGATTGTAGTGTCTGCCGTTGTTTCCTCAAAAAGTATCCATAAGGGGAGAAGTCCCTGCATATTCTTGTAATTGCAGAGTTGAATCATCAGACTATTTCGGTCGCCTGTGTTGAGCATGTAGCGAAGGCTTTGGCAGACGTTCTCCAATACTTTTTTGTTGTGCGAAAGGAATTCTGGTCTTTCATATTCACCATTCTCATTCCGAATAGGGCCAAACATTTGTGTATGTATCATTGGTGAATACTCCGTATGGTTCAATGTATGTGGAAAACCTTCACAGGATAACAGCAGCGGATTGTCGAAGTCGATATGACGCAGGGCCGCATAGTTCCTGCCGTCTCTTATCGCCAGCCACTCTGAGCTGTCTGCTATCTCAGATGTTGTTATCCCATCGACCTCCTTGCTTGTGTAGTTTTTCATGTTATGACTGTCGGCACAGGTCATCATGGCTGATAAAAACTGCAACTGTGCTTCGGCCTGAGCCAACTGTACTTCAAATGGTGTATAGTGGAACTGCTGACTAACCGACGAAACGCATCGCATCAGGTTTTGCCAAACGCTGTCAGCCACTGTCTGCACATCGCAGAATCTTCCTTCAAACGAAGACAATGCCCTACATTGACCGTTCATCATCTGCCTTGACTTCAGCCAGCGTTCCACGTCCTTACTGCTGCCATTGTTGTAGAAGCATTCGTATTTCCCTTGCTCATTGGGGCGCACGGAGATGTCGATGGTCTCGCCAGGGCGAGCGAAAAATGAAATCTCATCGAAGTCCACCTTTGATTTATGCGTATAGAAACGGTTCATTGACGGATAACTTGCCACAAAACTTTTCTTGAACGTCCCGTCAGGAGCAATATCGAGTACCTGTGTTGCTTGGTCCTTTTCGAAGACATCTTCATAGTAGCACTGCATCGTTGTGAAACCAAACCGTTCTGCATCGTACCCTTCAATGCAACCTCGGATTGTGATGGTGTCGGTCTTGAACCAGTCTGGCGGTATCGTCTGCCCCTGCCCCGTCATAGCAACTAAGGCAAGCAGGATGGTGATGATAGTTGATTTCTTTTTCAACATAGTTGCGTTAGTTATTTGAATAAAATCTTCACGTTCGAGCGAACAAAATCTTTTGTTTGCTTCTCACTTACTCAGATTTTTGTATGAAATCTTAAAATAGTCGAGCAAGGAATTGTTTTACTGATACATACTCCATCTCTTCTATCGGCAAGTTTTTATTTCATTTTCCGTTTCAAATATACCACTTTTTGCCGATATCGGCAAGAAAATCACACCTTATTAGATAAAATGTTCACGCTCGGCCATTTGCAAACGGGTTTGCATGGCACTCTCTTAATCACATTTTTATTTATCTTCTTTTTTAGGTTTATGGGAGAATCGGTAGCTGATGGTAAGCAGGGCATATCGGCGCATGGAGTTAGTCCATGTTTCTGTGCGTCCTTGCGCTCCGATGTTATAACGCAGGTTGGAAACCTGACCTAAGAGGTCGTAGCCGCGAAGTTTGACAACCCACTTTCCTTGTTGGAATGATTTTGTGAGCGAGGCATCCCAATAGAGACGGTTGTCGTTCATTTCCGCGTCAGTATATCCACGGCGTGAATGCATCGTGATGTCGGTGTCGAACGTAAAGTCCCACGGCAGTTTGTAGGTGCCGTTCATACCATAGACGATGTCCCAGATATCAGTTGGCTGCTCGCCGAGCGTGATGTTTCGATGAAGATTGCGATAGGTGAAATCGCCTTTCATGATCAGGGTAAGGTTGTCTTTCTGGTACTTGATACCTGGTTTGTAGTTCAAGCGAAGAGTGCCGACGCGGCTCAACTCCGATTCGCTGCTCCCCGTAGCAACGGCGAGACCCGTATTTTTGTTATAGCTGAAAGTGAATTCGTTGCCAATGTTCCAGATTTTCTTTTTGCCAAGCGCACGGTCCCAATTGGTGGAAAGACTGAAATACCAGTTTCCGCTGCTGATATTTTCCGGGCGATAGGTGCGAACACCAGTTGTCATGTCGTAGGTGTAGCCTTGTGTTCGTGCATTGTGAGTCAGATTGGCGTTGAGACTGATAGCAATGGTCTGGTTGATGCTGTCGTTGCGCAAACGGTAGTCGGCCATCCAGTTGTGCTGTTCACTCTTCTTCAGATTGGGATTGCCAAGATAGATGTTCAGTGGGTCGCTGGTAATCGGGCGGTCGATTAGGTCGGTAACGGATGGGGTTGTCGGCCACATATAGTATTGCATATTAAGACTGTGCTTCTGATTCATGCTCATGAGATAGAAATACACGTTTGGAGTGAGCAACGTGTAGTGGCGGGTAAATGTCGTGCTGAGCGGTTCGCTGTCGTAATTCATCCGCTGTCGCTCGAAGTTGGCGCTAAGACTACTATACAAACCCAAATACCATTTCCCCATGTTTTTATTGAAGTCAATGCTCAGCTGTGAGCGACGCTCCAGATTCTGGGTGCGCTGTTCGTAACTGTTCTTGGCATCAAACTGGTAATCGATACTATCGCGCAGATACTCGTGACGGTCACTGTTATTGTCGCTTATGCCGACACCAACGGTAGGAGTAATTCGTATGCTTTTCGTCAGCTGATAGTTGTATGATAAACTGCCCTGATAGTTATAGTTGTAAGATGGCGATTCCGTGCGGCGGTCGCGGTCATCTTGTGTGCCCAGTTTGTGATAGGTATAGTGATTTACGCTCGATGACTCTGAATTGTAGCTGCGGTTGAAGTTGCCCTGCACGTTGAATGTGAACGAGTCGCCCGACGGCAGACGATAGGCAAGATAGGCATAGCCACTGCCATTGAAAATATCTGACTTGCTGCGCGACCGATACCACGAACTGTTGATGCTGTCGGTCATCATGGCATCGGCTGTGCTTATGTTCCATCCTTCACTTTCGTTACGATTGCGGTTATAACCGATATACGCCGTTGAATAGAAACGGAATTTGCCTGTGGCCCGCAGGGTGTTGCTCAGCGTGAACGAGGAAGGTTTGTTGCGGCTCCATCCTTCCGACTGTCCGAAGGTGCTGGCACCGTTCAGATAGGTTTCGCCGTTGCTTCGGTTTTCGCTGAAATCGTTGTTCCATGTAGCGCTCGCTTCGGTCGAGTTGGTCAGTTTTTCCTCGGGTGCCTGATAGACGAACTGGCCGCCAATCTGCTTGAAGTGGCTGTCGCCCGACAGGTCTGTCTTATCCCTGTATTCAGAGTTCTCTCTGATATACTCCATTTTCTCGTTGATGTTGTTCATGCCGCCGAAGACCACGGCACGTGTGCGGTCGGAGAATCTTAATCCGAAGCCCTTCAGTTTGTATCGGTCGTCAGTGCCATAGCCTGCCTCCACATTCGCTGAGCCACCGATGTTGTACTCCCGTTTCAGGATAACGTCCATCGTGTACTCCTTTTCGTCCTCGTCGTCGATGCCGAGGTATTTGTTCTCTTCAGTCTGCTTCTTATATACCTCGATATTCTTCACGGTGAAGTAGGGCAGGTTTTGCAGCATAATCTGATTCTTGCCCTTGAAGAAGTCCGCGCCGTTGAGCGTCAGGTTATCTATCTTCTTGCCGTTGACGAATATCTCGCCATTATCTTTCAGCTCCACGCCCGGCAACTGCTTGATGAGTCCGTCGAGCATCGAACCCTCGGGCACATTGAATGCATCGGCATTATAGACCAGCGTGTCGCCGCGCCACACCATCTTTATCTTCGTAGCCTTCACCATAACCTCGTCCAGTTGTCCGCCTTCGAAGTGGCTTGCTCGTGCTGCCTTTTTCATATACACTTTCGGTCCCTCGATATCATCCCGCCTTCGGCTCACCTTCTTCATCTCGAAGTCCGTAAAGGCCGTTTCATAGTTCGGGTGTTCAAACTTGAGGATATACCTGGCTGGCTCGCGACTGATTTGGAAGTAGTATCGCGTTGTTCCTGCCGAGCGTCCGATGCCGCTGCTGTAGCTGTAGTTCTTCCACACCTTCACCGTGTCCACCACCGTAGAGTCAGCGTTCATCAGCGTCACCCTCACGTCGGGAATCGCAGCTTTCGTAAAACCATCAGCCACCGTTCCGTACATTGAGATGGTATTATCTTTCTTTTTTACCTTTGTAGTGTCTTCCTGTCCATAAACCGCCATTGCGACGAGGGCAAGCAATATGATGATGATGGTTTGCTTGTTCATTGTTCGTTTCCTTTTATGATGGAATATGATAATAACGTGCTACAACGGTATCACGCGAGGGGTATTGTCGCTGAATATCGCTCCGATAATATAGTAATGGGGCGAGTGCTTGAAATAATCACTTTCTTTGATGTTCTCTTCCGTCAGTTCCTTTTCTCCGCAGAAACGACATATCTTATAATTGGAATCCCACCAGAAAGAACCATAAAGGGCAAGGGGAATGAAAGTGTTAGGTCGTAACGCAGAACCCCGGATTGGTACTTTTTCGTAGAGGTAAATAGTTTCTGGCGCATCGGGAACGGGCTTGAGCACCAAATCCCTTGCTAAGCCATTGTGGTGTTCTGGGTGTACAGAGACTGTTACTATTGAGTCCGATTGTACCGATTGTCTGGGAGAGAAGCCAATGGATAACTTTTTTGCCATTTTAAGTCGCTGCCCTTTCATTTCGTTGACCATGCCCAGTTGGTTGTATTCCCGGATGACGAGGATGATGAGTGAAGCAGAATCCTGCAAAGAGGAAATGTCGTAGGTCAGCACGTTGTCGTCTTGTGGTTTCTTTTGTTCCACAGCGTCCTTAGGCTTGGCTTCAGCACTTTTGGTTTCTTTTCCTTGCCCTTTCAGTATGCTACTGACGGACAATATCGCCACGAGGGCGAGGAGGGTGAGGATGATGATCTTATTCATATTTGTCAGAATCTTTCTGCGAGTTTCTTTAGTTCGGCGCTTTTGAACTGGCCGACGTGGAAGTCGTGCTCGATGAGTTTGCCATCCTTACTGACCAAGGCACCACGAGGAATGGCAGTGAAGTTCAGCATGGTCTCGAACTGCTTCCATTCGTTGTTGGTGATATAGATGTGCTCGCCCTTGATGTTGTTGTCAGCCATCCATTTCTCGCCAGATGTTTTCTGGTCTTCGGTGGTGATGTAGAGGAACTTGACGGCCTCGTCCTTCATATCCTCCACGAGTTTCTTCTGACTCATCATACCCGCACGACATGGGCCGCAACTCATCGCCCAGAAATCGAGGAAGAGGGTGTTGCCCTTGTAGGGCGATACAATCTTGTTCCACAGCGCATTCTGCTCTTCTGTCCAGTTGTTACCTTTTTCGTCTGCACCTGTTTCGGTAGCCTTTACGAAGTTACGGTACTCATTGACGATGGCTTGTGCCACCTGCACGTTCTGTATGCCAGCCAAGGTCTCACCGACTGTGTTTGCCATGTAATCAAGTATTCCATCACGGCGTCCATGTTCATCAAGCCGACCTAACTTGTCTTCCTTCAGGTTATTATCCATATGGTTAACAATATCCTGTGAGAGACGGAGGTCGTTCATGAAGGTACCCGCCATACCATAATCATCGCGGCGTCGCTGACCTACAATAATACCTTGCTCGTTGGTTATTGTCTCCCATTGCCAAAGCAACGGACTGAAGAGCGTACGATTCACGAATACCCACTGGTTGCTTTCGCTCACGGCAAGAGGGTTGTTGTAGATGAGTTCCTTATTCTTCAAAAGCGTACCATAGACAGCCTTCAGGTCGAGCGGAACGTATTTGGAATTCGGTTCACTCTTCCAACTGCCATCTTCAAGTTGTGTGTTGATGGTCTTCTTGTAGTCATAGCTATCCGCCACATCTTCTATCTCAATGCATTTGTTGGCCACGGCCGATATCATAACGAGATCCTTACCCATGGTGCTCAACGGAGAGTTGATAAGAGCCTGACGGAAGGCCTCGTCGGCAATTATCTCGTTGGCCTGACGAGCCCAACGCTCAAGCATGGGCTGGGTGACATCCTTACCCTTCGCTATCATGGCTTCAGCTTCTTTGTAGTTGTATTCGTTCCTGCCATATTTCTCCAAGTATTTAGGCAGAAGGGTGTTTATCATGGCTGATTCGCTGTTGCTGCGGAAGGTCTTGAAACGAGGTCCTCTGCCATCAGGAGCCCCTTCCATGGTGGTGAACATCTCGAGCGTGTCACCAGGAGCGACGTAGATATCACCGAAAGGATTTGTATAAACAAACTGCTGATGAGGAATATCGAGTTCGAGCGTGTAGCAGTTGTTTTCATCCGTCGAAGCAACTGCATTCTCCTCGTGGCGCGTAATCTGATCAGACACCCTTGCCGAAACATCGGGAAGCATACTTGCAAGTTCCCTTGGTGTCTTTGTCACGTAAATCTTAACCAGTGCCTTTCCAGATGGAACCCCATTCTTGTAAGGTTTGTTGCTGAAGTGCCATGCGGTGTCGGGGGTGAAAGGACGACTCATATAGTAGTCGAAATCAAGTGATTCTGGGTCGAACACCTTTGACTTTTTAGAGGCCTTTGCCTTTGGCTGCAACCTGATGCCATAGTAGTTTCCCAATGGATTATTGCCCACCTCTATATAATTAAACTCCTTCACGCTTGCATCCAGCGGTTCGAAGTATATGGTGCATGGTGTGCCGTCGGCAGTAGCCCGCTCTTGAGCCTTTACGCCTTCCACACGCAAGAACTTAAACTCCTTGCCTGTGTTGCGGTCTGCAAGCACGGTGTTGTTGAGGATTGACGAGCCCTGCCTGAGAACACCTCTTACGATTGTGGCCTCTTTCGTCAGTTCAATCTCGGTAATCTCCATCCACGAAGCGGAGTATTCAATGACCGGATTCTTAATCACTTTTCCCGCCATCACCTGTAGCGAGACTAATAAACTCAAAAGTGTTGTTGTAATAAATCTCATTGTCTATTTTTTTTTGATTGTTCATTTTATTATATATACGACGTTTTTGCGGAAAAATCCCGCTGAAAGAAGTTAAATATTTCTAATGATTTGGATAGGTCGCTCTGGCTAATGGAAAACATGAGCCGCATCGCTGCGACCCATGTAGTAACCATAATTGTACCTAAAAAAGTAACCATAATTGTACCTAAAAAAGTCATTGTTTAGAACTGTACAGTCCCTTTAGCACGGAACTGAGTTCTTCAATGTTACGAGGGCAGGCCACGATAGTGCCTTTTGCATCGATGACGATCAACTCTGGATAGGAACGGATGCCGTAGGCGGCAAGTGCGTCGCGCGGGTTGGTGTCTGGATTGGGCATCAGCTGCGGCCATGGCAGTTGGCGCTGCTTTACTTCCTCCCGCCATCTCTGCACACCGAAACTGAAAGCCAAGGTGACGAACTCCACTCCGCGTGAACGGTAAGTATCGTAAAGCGTCTTCATGGACGGATGGATTTCAGAACCATCACCGCCAAGACCATGCCAGAAATGAAGCACGACATATCCCTTGCCGACGTATTCGCTCAGCTGATGTGGGCGGCTCTTCGTGTCCACCAGTTGGAGGTCGGTGTAGGGAGTGCCGGGACGGCGCTTCTCCAGTCCTTCCACGTATTCGCGCATCGGTGCCAACAGGATGTGATGCGAGAAAGCATAGTCATCACTGAGGTAAGGCTTCAGTTCCTCGTAGCTCATTTCGGTATAGACCTGACTGAGTGCATAGGCGGAGAGAATGTTGTCTCGGTTTTCACGCACCGCCTTGAGAAGCCGCTCGCCGCGCTGGCGGTTGATTTCTGCTTTTTTCTGACTGTCGGACTCATGAAGTTCGGCCAGTCGCTCACGTTCTACTGTCTGTAGGAAGTCGTTCACCTTTTGGCTGGCCTTGCTGCCCTTTACTGTCTGGTGCTCCATGTCCGCAATGATAGGCTTTCCGTCTGTATAGAAGAAAACAGCATCACTGTTGTCAAGATACACCCGACAGATCTCGTTCTTAGGCAACTTGCAGGTGAGAGAGAACTTGCCATCGACTACTGGGCACGTCCCCATAGGCTCCAAAGTCACATTACGTCTTACGGAAATATTATTTCCACTCAATGGTGCCGTACCGGTTATCTGGCACTCCACCATGTCTTTCTCCACCGATTCGTTCATCAGCATACTGTTATAGACAATCGTCTTCGACACCTGCGAGGTGGTGATTTCTGAAGCGACAAATGGCGCACGTGTGACATCTGTGTCTCTGTCACCCTCGTATAATTCGCTCTTCTTGTAAATCATGTAGCAGGAGTAGCCCAGGATGCCCTTCAGGTTTTCATTTTTTGCGCTATCCACTAACGGCTGGATGCTGCTCAGCAGGTCGAAATACTGCTCTTTGGTCAGTTTTCCATTAAATGCGTTGCATGTCTTGTTGAGCACCACCCCTGCTGCCGTCTGTCCTTGCGGCGTCTCGCGCTGGAATATCTCGCAGGTGCGTTTCACCTTAGCCATGAACTCTTCTGTGCTCCCCATGTCCTGGGCAGTAAGGGGGATTATTTCCCTTCCCCCTCGGGGGAGTTGGAGGGGGCTCCTAATAATAAATGGTCTGTCGTCCATTTTCCTGCCGCTGATTTCATAAATCATGCCATCCATCAGGAACGTATCACCGATTTTCTTGTCTTGGTCAACGGTCTGGTCCCACATCAGTAGCAGGGCATAGATGCTGCCGTCAGACTCTTCAAAGGAAATCAGACGGATATTCTTGTTGAGGTCGAATGTCACGGATTGCGCCATCGGATGTTGGGCATCCATCATAAACTGGAACTTAACGCCTGGCAAGGGCGAATCTCCGTCGCTGGCATCATGGAAATAGATGGTTTTGGCATTCACGGCCTCAGCCCTGAAAGCCTTCTCCAGTTCCATCATTCGGGGCGTGAACAACGGACCGTAGTACTTGCCGCCCAACTCATCATCGATGGCAAATTGCTGGGCAAACTGATATACATTGAGTCCGTCCCGGGAGATACTGAGCCGGTGCACGCCGTACTCCTTCGATTCCACAAAGGCACTGAGTTTTTCCCGTATGTTTTTGTAGTTAGCAGTCTGTGCATGGCACCAGCCACCATCACCCAACAGCCAACACCCAACACCCAACAGGGCTGTTATGGTTATCAAAATCCTATTCTTCATCTTGCTCTGATTTTACGTTATACATATTCTCTGCCGTTTGCGGGCGGCCTTCCTTGTCGAGGGTGTGCAGGATATAGCTGTTGACCATGCGCTGCAGTCGCTCGTCAGCACGTATCACCTTGTTCATCCGCTCTATGTAGAGGCTCTCGTCCACTTGGGCCAGTTCGCGTTCTATTTTGTCGATATAGTAGTCCAGGCTGTCGGTTGCTTGGGTGGTTCGTTGCGGTGAAACCGCAACATTCTGAACGTGGGGGGGCGTTTGGGGAGTTGGGGTTGTTCGTGTAGGACGTTGGCTGGCCGTTTCGCTTTTAGCTACAGGAAGCCCCCTCCAATCTCCCCGGATAGGGGAGGATTTTTTACTCCCCTCCCTTTGGGCGGGGGCGGGCTGTTGTGGGCGGGGGTGCTCCGTCTTTGCCAGTTCTTCTTTAGGCAGCAGCGTCATGCCAACACCAATGATGATGAGCAGACAAGCGGCAGAGGCTATCCAACGAAGGAGTCTGGTTCTCCCCTCCCTCGGGAGGGGTTGGGGGAGGGGTTTCTCCAATCTTTCCATCAATCGGTCGGTGAAGTCCTCCGGTAGCATCATACGCTCGGCGGTCTCATTCCTGCGCTGCAAGGCTTGGCGCAGTCCCTTGTCTTTATAATCTTCCTTCTTCATTCTTCCTTCTTCATTTAAAAGATTCTTCATTCTTCACTCTTCACTTTCAAGACTTCTGATGGTGATGGCCAGTCTTTTCCGTATCCATTGCAACCGCGAATGGAGATAGCTCTCTTCACGTTCCGTGATGATGGCTATTTCGCGCATCGGGCGGTTGTCAAAGTAGTAGAGGTTGAGTAGCATCTGGTCGTCGGGCTTCAGTGTTTCGATGGCTCTTTCCATGAGTTCCACGCGGTCGGTGTCGTCAAGCAGGGCGTCGGTCTCATCGTCAGGGAAGGCGTCGAGCCTTTGTTGTTCCACTTCCATCATAGGTAGCGACCGATGATGCTGTCGGTAGTGCTTCAGGGCCGTGTGGTAGGCTATGCGCATGAGCCATGTCCGGAAACTGGCCCGTTGGGCATCATATCGGCTAAGGCTCTGGAAGGCTTCCACCAGCGTGTCCTGCGTTGCCTCTTCGGCTTCTTCGGGCGAAGGAATCAGGCGGGCCACCATCCGTAGCACCTGCCCGGCATATCGGCCAGCCAGCTCACGGAACAGCGCGGTCTGTCCGCCGAGGATGCGGCTGATGAGCAGCGTCTCGTCTTCTCTGGCTTTGGATGTATTGCCTGTTGTTATTTCCATTCGCTCAATGTTCTCACTTATATATTACCACTTTTCCGGTAGATCTATAATCTTAGGATGGATTTTTTTTCTAACTTTCCACTTTTGCCTGTAAAAGTACGGATTATTTTTCAAAGCCATTATCTTTTGCTGTTTTTTTCGCAAAAGATAAGATTATAATGAAAAAACATGAGCCGCATCGCTGCGGCCCATGTAGTAACCATAATTGTACCTAAAAAAGTAACCATACTTGTACCTAAAAAAGAGATGTATGTATGATTAGCTGTTCCTCCACAAGTCTTAGTCGTTGTTGCTATTTCAAAGAGATATTGCGGATGACGAAGGCTCCCTTGCCTTCGCCTTCCTTGAAGTCGAAGGTGTCGGGAATGGTATCGAACGGCTCGAAGGTGAGCGTGAAGTCTTTGTAGCTCAGGTTACTTATGAAGTCTTCGGTGGAATCTGTTGCTTTCACGGTGGGATAGTTGTTCTCGTCAAGCGTGATGCCGTCGGCTGCCGTCAGTCTATACTTCTTGCCGTTGGCCTCAAGATAGGAATCCTTAACGATGCGGAACCACCACTCCTTATGGCTATAATAGCGGAAACTGACGGTGGTGCCGCTGGCATGGGCTTCAACTTTCCGAATGGACAGATTGAAATTGGCACTGTTGTCTTGCTTGATGTCGAGTCCGTTGATGGCATCGGCCAAACCTAAGAACATTCCGGCATAATAGCCCGATTTCTTCATCACGATTCGCTTGTCGGGCGAAATCAATATGTAATAAGGTATGGCGCCTTCGTCGCAATAACGGCTGCTGATGCTGCTCCCCGTCTTGCCGTCGTTCCAGTTCTTCCAAACGATGCGCTTGCTGAAGTCGTTGTTCTTCCATGTTGAAAGGTTATCCCCATTGATGCCGACGATTTCCAGCTTATCCTTCATTCGCTCATAGACCTCGCGCATCTCTGGTTCAGCCATCCGGCACGGGCCACAGCCGATGCTCCAGAGATCGAGCAGCAGGTATCGGCCATCCGACAGGCCTTCAAGGAGGCGATGCTTGTTGCCCTGCATGTCGAAGAGTTCGGCATCAGTGGCCTCTTCGCCCACCTGCAAGACGTGCGGAGGATAGAGATAGGTGTGGATTTCTGCCAATTGGGCTTCAAACCCTTTTGGCGCACGGGCAGCGAAAGACTTCTCCAGACTTTTCAACTCTTCCATGTATGGGAAGTCTTTCATGTTCTTCAGCGGCCTGGATATGCGCCATAGGTAATTTAAAGACGCTGCATCCACAGGCAATGTGGGCAGGATGTCCATCTGCTGTTTTATATACACCATACTGATAGAGTCATACTTATTCCAATCTTTTTTCTGTTCGAATCGGATTAGTTCCTTTATCACGTCTTGACAATGCTCCGTGACGCGGTTCATTGTCTGTTGCTCAGGAATTGGGCTTTCCACTTTCCAAAGAGGATAGAGGCAGTCCGTGCCCGTCAGTTTTATTGTCACATCAGGCTTCATCATGAGGGAGAAAGAGAAATTGGGACAGCCTTCACCATCTAAAAAGAGATTGCCCGCCGTGAGCTCCTCAGTGGGCAGTGTGAAGGCGAAACGCCCGCTTTGGACGGTATCTACAACAGATAACGACACACCGGTTCCGGCAACCACCAGCGTGCTGTCTTTCAATGCGGGTGAACTGCCTGTTATGGTTACAGTCTTTGTTGTCTGTGCCTGTCCTGCCATTGTGACGAGGGCGAGCATCATCGTAATTATTATTTTCTTGTTCATATTCGATTTGTTTTTATTATACCTTTTATTAGTTATACGACGATTCATCAGAAATAGCTCGCAAGTCTTTCCATGATGCTCTCTTTGAGGTTTGCGAGCAATGTCAGCGTATTTGCGTATTTGCGCCGCAGAGCTTCGCGGAGGTCGGTATCCTTGAATGTATTCATTTTACTTGCTTGCTTTTTCCAATTCTTTGCGGATGACATCATTTCCCGGGAAGCCAATACTCTTGTAGGTCTGTTGGCCTTTGGTGTCGTAGATGGCGTATGTGGGAATGCCTTCAGACTCAAAATGACTGAGGATATAGTGGTTTTGTTCTTCCGTCAGGTAGTAGTGATCACCGTCGATATCCTTCATCATTTCCAGCCAAGTGGTAGGAGGCGACGAGGGCGGGGTGATGTAGATGAACTTGATGTTGCGCCCCTTCAACTCTTCTTTAAGAGGGGCCATCGCTTTATGGCCTGCACGACAGGGACCGCACCATGTGGCCCACATGTCGATGAGCACAGCTTTCCCCTTATAGTTGTCGAGGATGGTCTGGAGGATATTCTCTGGGGCCACGTCGTCGTATTTCTTGAAAAACACGCTCTCATTGCCGGCCAATTCCTCGGCTATCTGCTGCTCATTCTTCGCATAGACATAGGAATGAATCTCTGCCAGCTGATTTTCAAATCCTTTAGGCGCACGGGCGGCGAAAGTCTTTTCCACTTCTTTCAGCTGCTCCATATACGGAAAGTCTTTCCTTATCATTGCCGTTTCTGATATGCCCAATAGTGCCCGGATTGTGGCTGCATCCACAGGCAGTGATGGCAGGATATCCATTTGCTGCCTCATCCATTCTATTGTAATGGAGTCTCGTTTCTCCCGAGGTGCATTAGCCAAGTCCATCAGCATGCCTTCTGTCCTCACGTCGCGGCAATAATCCGTCAGACGGTTCTGGGTCTGCTGTTCAGGTATCGGGCTCTCCACCTTCCATAAGGGGTTAAGGCAGTCGTTACCCGTCACTTTCACAGTCACATCGGGACACAGGAAGATTAGAGTGTAAGAATTGGGGCAGCCTTCGCCAAAGAAAGAGAGGCTGCTCTCGGTAAATTCCTCAACGGGCAGGGTGTAGGCGAAATGTCCGGCCTGCACGGTATCAACAACCGTTCCCGATCCCCCCACACCAGCAAGCACCAGCGTACCGTCTTTCAGTGCAGGTGAATAACCTGTGACAGTTGCTGTCTTCGTCTGTGCCCAGCCCGTCATTGTGACGAGGGCGAGCAGAGCGGTGGTAATTGTTTGCTTATTAGATAAAATCATAATTCTTAACTCTTACTCGCGCAGCGATACATCTTAATTCTAAATTCTTAACTCTTAACTCATATTATTCCACCATTTTCCTCGGGAAATACTTGAACAGCTTCTGATTGTCGCGGAGTTCCTTGATGCTCAGGTCGGACTTTACTTCACCGCTCCAGTCGGCAAAATTGGCCTTGAAGGGCTCGCCTTCAGGAACGATATAGGTGATGGTTTCAAGGTTAAGCGGCAGGGGCTCAAAGACAAGCACGATGGCAAAATAGTCGGCAGAGTAGCCCTGCACCCAGAACAACTTGTCGTTGGGATAGTCCATCACGTCCTTGCACTTATACTGATGACCCGACTTGTCGATGAGGATGGTGTTACCTCCACGGCCGAAATATTCCCTGCGCCAGTTCATCTCGGTGGAAATGGCAACGTAGGTAGCTTCCGGAGTCAGCCACATGGCCATAGTACCCTCAGGAATGGGCTTGATGAGATGGGCATCCTTGTATTCTGACCATGTGAAGAAGTTGTCCTTGTCAAAGTTCTTTGCCTCAGTGACGAGCGTAGGATGATGAAACTCAGGAACCTGATCGTAGTAGTTTGCCACGCCATGAAACACTAGACCTGACGGCTGACGGTTCAGTTTCACGTTCAAGCCTCTCAACTGCCAGTTGGGTACGCCATAGATGGCGATGTCAGTAGTGGTCTCGGGCAGTTTGGGGAAGAAAATCTTGAAGTCGAGCACCGTTCCTTTCTTGCCCTTGATTCCAAAGCGTTTGTAATAGCAATCGGGCGCTGTGCGCCGGGCTCTATAGCTGATGCCGGTCTCATTGTCTAGAATACATCCCTCTTCGTCGGTAAGCCAGAAGTTATCCACTATGTCTGCTGGCATAGGGAAATAGCAATGCAGCACGGTCTCGCCATTCTCTTCGGTCAACTTCCAAGGCATGGGCGTGTAGGGGGCATCTTTTGAAGCATTGACAAAATCGGCAAACAGCTCGTCGTTTAGATCGACGGTAGGGACGTTCTCTACCACCAAGCCTGATGGCTCAAACCAGTCGTCCTTTTCGGTCCTGTTCCAACGGCAAACCGACTTCTTCTTTTTGTCGATGGCAACCGAAGGCTTGGCCACCCAGTAACCGCTGCTTTTAGCCAGAGTTACCACATCATTATTTGTTTGTGCCTGCATCGTGAGGCAGGCAATAGCCGTGAGGCTAAGGGTTATGATACGCTTCATCATATTTCTCTCGTTTTAAAATTAATACTATTTGAATGCATGAGCTCATTGCGATATTCTTGGTAACAGGCGGCAGTTGTTTGGGCCCCGATGGGAGCATTGGTGCCGTAGAGCAGAATCCTGCCGTTGATGCGCTCGGCAATCCAGCGGTACTGCAACTGCCGTCGCTGGTCCTTCAGTTCAAAGAAGAACTGCTGGTGTGAGAAGTTCAGGTGATAGCCGGGCGTCTCGTCGCCATACCAGCAGGCCACTTGCAACAGTCGTCCGAAGACGTCGACTTCCTTCTTGTCGGGGAAGACATAAACCCTCGATACGACGTTGCTGTCGTTTGCCGCACCGCACTTCAGCTCACCTTCCTTAACATTGTGGTAGGCTGCCATCTTTTCTATGAATTCATCCACTCGGGCTGGGTCCTGATAGGGCACCGTTTCTTCCGCAGGATCATGTGCTGCGTAGTGCAGGTTGGAGACCCCCTCCAACCTCCCCGAGGGGAGGCTTTCTGTGCTCCCCTCCCTCGGGAGGGGTTGGGGGAGGGGTTTTGTTGGAACTTGTTTCGGCTTAGTTTCAGGCTTTGGAACTGACAGTTTCTGACTTTGGAACTGGGAGTTTCTGACTTTGGAACTGGGAGTTTCTGGCTTTGAAACTGGCTTGGGCGTAGTCTGCTTCACGATCACCTGCGCCGTTTTTGACGGTTCATCCTTGGGCATCAGCGTCAAGCCTACACCACAGATTAGCAGCAGGCATGCGGCAGCAGCCATCCAGCGAAGGACTCTGGTTCTTCCCTCCTTACGGGGAAGGGTATCCTTCATAAAGTCGGCGGGCAACTTGGGTGTATCGGCGTATTTGCGCCTTAATGCCTCGCGCAGGTCAGTATCCTTATATTTCTCGTTCATCTTCTTTCAGTTTCTTATAGAGTTTCTTGCGTATTCTGTACAATCGTTTGGCCAGCGGTCCGGCCTCGATGCCAGTGATGTAGGCAATCTCCGTCAGCGGGAGGTCTTCGAAGTAGTAGAGCGTCAGGAGCATCCGTTCGTCGTCGGGCAGTTCGTCCATTATTTGTTCCAATCGGCAGATGCGCTCTTCGCGTCCTGTTGAGAGTTCCGCTTCCAGCTGTTCGTCGCTGATGTCCGTTCCCCCTGCCGAAGTGTCTTCCATCAGGAAGATCGGCGGTCGTCGGCGTTTCTGGAAGTCGAGTGTCAGTCGGTAGGCAATGCGGCATAGCCAAGTGGAGAGTGAGGCCTTGCGGGCATCGTAGCTTTCGATATGGCTGAAGGCGCGGAGGAAAGTGTCCTGTGTCAGCTCTTGGGCATCCATCTCGTCGTTAACCTGACGGACGATGATTGCAAAGACACGCTCCGCATAGCGGCAGACCATTTCGGCCTGTCCCTCATCGCGTCCCTCACGGACGGCTTCCACGATTTGCTTTTCCGTCAAAGCGCTCTTTTCCTGTATCACTCTACTTGTTATACGAATAGTTCAGGGAAATATCCCGCATTTCCCTGAACTTTTTTTCTCTATTTAACGATATACTACTCTTCTTCGAAGAATCTGCCCACAGGCATGACGGCATTTTCAGCTACGCAGCAGTTGTAGCGCTCGCGGCTTCGGCGTTCACGGGCGAACATGGCGCGTGTACTCTCCACGTCCTGATGGAACTCCATGTGTTCCTCGATGGCAAAGGAGCGGGCCATTGTCTCCACATCGAGGTTGTCGGTGCCAATGAGGGTGAAGGTCCAGTGCTGCTTCTTCAGTTTCTCTATCATCGTGCGTACCATCTTTAGCGACCACTCTTCGCTGCAGTTTTCTTCACCGTCGGTGATGATGGTCACCAATACATGGTCACCGTCAGCTATCTGGGCGTTTACTTTTGAAATGCCTTTGCCGATGGCATCGTAGAGGGGAGTGGCCGCACGGGGGCTATAGGCTTTCCATGCAAGATCCTTGGTGCTCTCGGCAGGCGTATTGTCGTAGTGGAACTTCGTGTGATCGCTGTCGAACGTGATGAGTGTGACGCGCTGGTCCTGGTCAGGGAATTTCTTTTTCATCTGGCGTACGGTCTGCAGGGTTTCGTTCATGCCCGTGAAGGCCTGTTTGCGGATGACGGACATCGAGCCGCTCTCGTCAACGATAATCAGGTTGTGTACGCGCTTGTTTTTTACTTCATTTGTTTTCATAAACTTTACTTTTTAAATGTTTAATGATTAATTTTGAAGACGTCTTTTATCTCTTTAAAGAAGAATCTGGAGAAAAATTAAGCGTGTATGAGATTTTTTTTGTATTTTCGTGGCAAAAAACATTTGTATGTATCATCGAAGGTTGTCAGAACAGGCTATTATCAACGGTTTCCGCAAGGGCGATGCCGACATTATCCGGGAGTATTTCTACGGTTACTGTCAGGCGGGCTACATAATTTACGATCAGCGGTATCAGTTGAGCGAGAAGGAGAACCTTGACTTCATGTCGCTGGCTCACCAGTATGCCATCTACCTGATGGAGCACAACTGGAAACCGCTGGAGGAACATTCACCGGAGGTGAGTCTGAAGACGTGGCTCATCGGCGGGTTCCGCTATGTGGTGCTTGATGCGCTGAAGTGGTATCGCCGCGAGTATGGCAGCATCACGTTTGAAGACTATCTACGGTCGTTTGACCCCGGCGACGATTTGCGGTTGCAGTTCAATAGAATGGTTGAAGACGTGTGTGACCATGCGTCGCTGAGTCGCCATGAACGGCTCATCATCGACATGATGCTGCTCCGTGGTTTCAAGGGAAAGGAGATAGCCGCCCAGATGGGTATGACTCCTTCGGCTATCTCGCAGAAATACAAAAGACTGAAGGAAAAAATCATCGTACCGTACTTCAAGAAATGCTTCGATATGGACTTGGACATGCTGGAAGTGATGGACGAAAGGGCTATACTCAGTCGCGAAGCCCCGATGGGCGAGGCTTCGATGCCTGTATCGATGCAAAGCGTGAAGGACGACATGTACGAGCCCATGGCCTACGAGAATATGAACCTTACAACATCAGAGAATATGGAAAAGAGAACAACACCAGAATTTATCACATCGCTGGAGCCGAACGAGATTTTCGTATTCGGCAGCAACTTGAAGGGAATGCACGGCGGCGGTGCGGCTTACATTGCCTACCGCAAGTTTGGGGCCATTATGGGGCAGGGCGTTGGCTTGCAGGGCCAGAGCTATGCAATCCCCACGATGCAGGGCGGTGTGGAAACCATCCGTCCGTATGTAGATGAGTTTATCCAGTTTGCCAAGCAGCATCCCGAACTAACGTTCCTCGTCACGCGTATCGGTTGCGGCATTGCCGGATTTACAGATGATGAAATCTCCCCGCTGTTCGAACAGGCGCATGGCGTGGAGAATATCGTGCTGCCTCCGAATTGGTAAGAAGGGATGAGGTATATGTATCCCTTACAATGCTAGAAAAAGGAGCGGAGTAGAAACCAGATAACGGGAATGAGCAGCGAGGGAAGGAGGTTCAGCGTGCGGCAGTCTTTGAGCTGCAGCAGCGAGAGACCGCTGCCCGTGATGAGCAGTCCGCCTACAATGAGGAGTTCGGCCATGAGGGCATCGCTGATGGCTGATGCCGAGATATGGGCAATAAGCCAGAACATACCTTGCCAGCAGAAGAGTACGGGGGCTGCCAGCACCATGCCGATGCCGTAGGTGGAGGCAAAGACCGCAGACGAAACGAAGTCGAGCGTGGCATTGGTGAAGAGGAAAGTGTGATCGCCTTTCAGGGCCGAGATGACAGGACCAAGCATTGACAGCGGACCAATGCAATAAAGGAGGATAGCGGTGGCCAGCCCATCGGCCAGCCGGTTCCGCTTTCCTTCGCTTTGGCGGGAGAATCTGTCAACAAGGTTCTTGAAGCGTCCGTCAATATCGAGTGCTGTTCCGATGAGGCCGCCGATGGCCAATGACACGATGAAGAGCACGGGATATTGGGACTGACTGAAATGGGAGATGGTGGCGTTGAGCCCGATGGCCAGCGAAGCCAGTCCAAGTCCCGTATAGAGCACTTGCTTGTATTTCTCCTTGATGCCTCGGTGGAGCACTGCTCCGAGGATGGCACCCGCAATGATGGTGGCGGTGTTAACGATGGTTCCAATCATAATCGGGTGCAAAGATACGTAAAAAAGTGAAAAGTGAAGAGTGAAGAGTGAAGAATTTTTACCGCAGCATCAGGGTGCGGGACGACATGGAGCCGTCGGCGGCATAGCATATCACAACGCAAAGGCCTGCAGGCAGTTGACTGAGGTCGATATTGGCCGACGAAGAGCCTGAACAGCTGCTGGTGGCCAGTAAGGCTCCGATAGCATTTGTCACGTCAACGCGAATGATGCCTGTGGGTGATTCTACCGACAGCTTACGACCGCGGAGCGAAAGGTTGGTTTCTGCACGTTGGGTATGGCTGATGGATGCGGTGCCGATGACTTCGCCCGGCATATTCTTGTCAAGGAAGTCCAGACGTTTGGCAAACCACTGCTTCACGGTGGTGATTTCTTCCGCATAGCTGCTCACGCGGTAGGCGGCGAACATCGACGTGGCACCGAAGTCCCAGGGATTGCTGCTCTTGAGCACTTCCTTGTACTTTTTCAGTTGGCGCTCCTGTGCCTGGTCGAGCAGCGAGGCATAGCTGTCGAGGAAAGCATTGATGCTCTCGTTGCTGATGACGGTCTGGCGCAGTTCTGTGTAGCGAGTCTTGACGGCGTCGCGGAATGCCTTGTCTTCGAGCAGGCGTTTCCACATCTTGGGCGTGGGATTGGTCTCGCAGCCTTGATAGACCCAGGCATTCACGTTGTTGGCGTTGCAGAAGTTGCAGTTGCCGTAGGCCAGGTTGTAGTCCCAGACGGGGCCTGCGAAGAGTTTGCCGGGCGTTCCGTCCTTCTTGTCCTTTTCCTTATAATAATAGGCGCTGCGCTTGAATCCGTCGGCGTTGAGGCTGAGTTCGGTGTGGATGAAATAATCTACGAATGAGGATACGTCGATGTATTGTGCATAGCCTTTCTCGGGATCGGCAAAATCAGCCGACTGGATGGTGAGTTCCACTTTGTCGATATAGTCCTGGATATACTGCCGCTGAGGCTCCACGATATCTTCCTTCTTGGGGTAATAGATGGTCCAGGTGACGGGTGCTTCCTGCTGTTGGTTGCCGCCCCAAGCCCAGGCCGATTTCTGGATGCCCGGCACTTTCGACTGGAATGTGAGGTCTTCTTCGTCGTAGGCATCTATGCGCACGATATAGCCGCCGGTCAGGTCGCGCCCGCTGATGTCTTCGGGTTTCAGTTTGGAGATGTCCACACGGTTCTTGTCGCGCTTGATGCGCTCGCAGAAAGCATACACTCCGCGATAGTCATTGTTGACGATAACCTCACACATACGGGTGCGCGGTCCCCAGTGGCCCATCTCGTTCCAGAGGGCAAACGCATATACATCGCGCACCATAGAGACATCGTTGTAGGGAGCCAGCAGCACCCAGTCGCTCTCTTCGGGCATGCCGAAGATGCTGACGGTAGAATCATTGCCCTGGGCATCCCAGGTTTCGATGGTGTACTTCTTTTGATTAAAATTGAGCGAACTCTCGCCGCGCAGCTTGATGCCGATGTGACCATCGAAGCCGTTGGGCGTATCGCTGACGGAGTTGGTCTGCCCAGATCCGTTGTCGATAATCTGCATCGTGCCAGGAATCTTGGCATCGGCATTAATCTCGGCATCGGTCTTGATGATGACGATGGGCAGGTCGGAGGTGGTCAGCGTGACGTTGTCGGCCTGCGCCTGAAGTGAGAGTAATAGGGCTGCGCCAGCCAGGGCGCCAAACAGAATAGTTTTACTTGTCAGTTTCATCATGATAGTTGATAATAAGTTAGTTGATAATTGTGCTGCAAAGTTACGTCGAATCTTGCAAAATGTGCTTAAAGAATGTCGCAGAAGCATTCCAAAATCTTTATTCCGGAGTTTGATATGTTTCATTTTCCTTTCCATTTTTCCCAATTTGCTTTCGCGACAGGAGCTTAGACAAACACAAACGTTTTTGCGATGATGCAAAACGAGGGATTCAGGGGTTTTCGCTACTTTTGCGCAGAAAACCAATTCTATTATCAACTAATTATTACCAATTTAATTAAAAGCTTATGAAAAAATTATTCGTTACGTTACTGTTTGCTGCAGTGACCGGCACAGGGGCATGGGCGCAAGACGACATCCCTTTGGTCTATTCGGTGGAAAACACGGGAGCGGCTGCCAGTCCGGTGCTTCCCGCAAAGGATCAGGCTAAGAAGGTGGACCCACTGCCCGATCCCCTCGAATGGTCTGACGGCAGCGGAAGAATCAGTTCGTTTACCGACTGGAGTATGCGTCGCGGCGAGATTGCCAAGGAAATCCAGCATTACGAGATTGGCACGAAGCCTACGGTGAATCCCGATGAAGTGAAGGCCGAGATGGACGGCAACACACTGAAAGTGGCCGTTACCGTGAACGGACAGACGCTGAACCTGAGTGCTACCATTGAATATCCTACTGTGGGGGAGGCTCCCTATGCGCTGATGATTGGCACAAGCGGCATCTCGCTGCCCGCGCAGCTCTTCAAGGAGCGTCCCATTGCCAGGATGACTTTCTCTGAGAGTCAGGTGAACAACTATTCGCAGTTTGGCAGTCCGGCAGGCCGCGGCAACTATGCTTTCGACAAGCTTTATCCCGAACTGAAGGACAATGGTGCCTACAGCGAATGGGCATGGGGACTGAGTCGACTCATCGACGGACTGCAGCAGCTGGGCCCCGAGGTGACGAAGATTGATACCGAGCATATCGGTGTGACTGGATGTTCGTATGCTGGAAAAATGGCTCTCTTCTGCGGTGCTTTTGATGAGCGTGTGGCATTGACCATCGCTCAGGAACCTGGTGGCGGCGGTGCTGCGGCTTGGCGCTATTCGCGCTGGCATAACGCTCAGCCCGATGCCGAGGGCGTGGAAGGACTCGACAACACCGACTACAACTGGTTTATGGAAAGCCTGAAGGCCAACTATAGCGGAAAGGATGTTTCCTATCTGCCTCACGACCATCACGAACTGGCTGCCATGGTCTGCCCCCGCGCGCTGCTCATGCTGGGCAATCCCGACTTTGCATGGCTGGCCGATCCTTCAGGCTATGTTTCGATGAACGGTGCCGTGAAAGTATGGGAGCAGTTTGGCATCGAAGACCGTGTGGGCTATTCCATTGTTCCCGGTCATGGTCACTGCCAACTGCCCGAGAGCCAGTATCCCGAAGTGGAAGCCTATCTCGACAAGTTCTTGCTGGGCAAACAGGATGTGGACACCAAGGTACGTATCGCGCCCGAGAGTTATAAGGATATAGACCTCGACTGGTGGATAGGATGGTGGGGTAACGGTGAACCACAGGAGTTCAGCGCTGACCCCGTGGTCTATCAGGGACCGGCTGCCGGTACCGAGCATTCGCTCCCACTGGTGGGTAACTGGAGCAGCCGCGTGACCGGTGAGGCCGCAGAAGACGGCAAGGTATATAGCGGAACGGTCAACTTCTCCGGACAATGGGGAGAAGTGGGCGGAAAGGTATGGGCCTCCGACGTGACCGAAGGAACGCGTCATGTCATTACGGTCACTACTTCTAATCCCGTGCCTGAAGGATTGCAGTGGAAAATCGGCAACAAGGATATCTACGGAGAGCCTGCCGCTGAGCAATACTACGAAATAGAGGCCGGTGGCACGGAAATCAAGTTCGAGCTCACGCAGAGCCACTGGTATGCTGCCGTGCAGCGCAAGAGCAATACTTCCATTGATCCGCTTGAGATTGTTTCGGTGAAGCGCGATATCTATCTGACCGACTTCACTCCGACGGAAGAAGACTTGGCTATCAAGGTGGGCAGCGGAGCTGAAATAGAAGGCCACGTGGTTTCGGCCAACGGACTGCCTGCCACTGTTGCCCTGCCCGGCAACTGGGGTGACGTGAAACTCTGGAAGGAGCCGTTCAGTATCACAGACTATCCTCGTTATCGCGTGGAATTGGGCGTGGAGCCTCAGGAAAAGCAGGTACAGATCTTCATCCGCAATGCCGCACAGGCCGCAGAATACGGTGGCCACTATTATGAATTTGCTGCCGGTCAGACCGTGATGGAAGGTACGTTCAATGAGAGTGACCTTGGTGATGATCTCGTGGTGACGCAGTTCGCCCTGCAGAACATGACCAGCGGCACCGTGGAAACCATCGTGAAAGACGTTACGCTCTATACGCCCGACGGCACTCCCGTGCCTACTCAGGGCTTGAAGGCCGACGGCTGGAATCCCGCCAAGGTGACCGAGGCTGGCAGTGAGCCCGTCTTTGAGGGAACGGTGAACTTCACTAAGCAGTATGCTTACGTGGGTCCTTACAGCGGTAGTCCCGAAGAGGGAACCTTCCACCGCTACACTTTCTTCACTGATGACCCTATTCCCGCTGATTTCCAGACGGTCATCGTGCTGAAAGATAACTCAGAGACCGTCATCACCCCCGTCGTGGTGGAAAACAGCAGTGCTGCAAAGCCTCGTAAAGCCAATGCTGTGACCAACGAATTCCATGTGGACATTCTGAAACCCTACACCTTCTTTGCCTTGCAGTTCAAGAACGAAGGCGAGGCATCTGTCCGCATCAATAAAATCAAGCGCGAGGTGCTGGCCATTGATCCTACGGGTATCGAAGAGTTAACGGCCGAGCAGGGAATGGCAGAAGTGACCGGTCGCAAGCTGTTCACAACCTCTGGACAGTCGGTTCAGCAAATGGGTCACGGTGTCTATCTGATACGTGAAACGTTGTCGAACGGCAAGGTCCGCACGCGAAAAGTTATCAAGCGATAGTTTGTTTCCCAGATGTCCAGATGGCAGATTGCTGCCTGAATATCAGATCCCCGCCAGAAACCGGCGGGGATTTTTAATGATTTATAACAGAAAATGTTCTTCCTCTTCGTTGAAAATATTTACTATCTCAACCACATAATCTGTTCATACCAACAAGACATGACCATGGATATCAAAAGACTCTTTTTGTTCTGCGCAGCCATGCTGACACTGGCATCCCATGCGCAGACCATCACGGGCCGTTATGAAGTGCCCCAAGTGCCTGAATGGGCGAAGAATGCCGTGTTCTACCAAATCTATCCGCAGACGTTCTGCGATTCCGACGGCGACGGTATCGGCGATATCCAAGGCATCATCAGCAAACTGGACTATGTGAAGAGTCTTGGCGTAGATGCCATCTGGTTTAATCCCTTTTTTGATTCTCCCTTCAATGATGCGGGCTATGATATCCGCGACTACTACAAGATAGCTCCTCGTTATGGCACGAACGAGGATGCACGGCAGTTGTTTCAGGAGGTCCACAAGCGTGGCATGCACGTGATTTTCGATTATGTCATCAGTTACACGGCCATCGACCATCCTTGGTTTGTGGCTTCGCAGAAACAGCAGCCCAACAAATACTCCAACTACTACATCTGGACGGAAACCAACTGGGTGGATCCCCCACGGGAGTTTGCCGGACCGTGAAGTTGCAGTGATGTTTATAACATTTCTGGCAGCTGGAAAAGTTTGGTGGAGTTGCTACCCTTGATGAGGATGTAGTAATTCTCGGGTCGTTGGATTTTCAGAGCTTCTTTCACTTCTTCCACATCATTGAATTTGCGGAAGTCGCAGGGAATGTCCTTGAATCCCTCTCCAACCAACCAGACATTGTCGAAGTGGGCTTTTTCCAGATGCGCCACTACCTTTTCATGCTCTTCGCGGCTGACGTCACCCAGTTCTCCCATCATACCCAGGATAGCCATCTTCGGGCTCACTTCCATCCGTTCGAAGTTGTCAAGGGCAGCAGCCATCGAAGTGGGGTTGGCGTTATAGGCATCCACAATCAGTTTGTTGTGCTCGGTGACGGTCAGTTGTGAGCGGTTGTTGCTTGGGATGTAATTCTCAAGGGCGTGACAGATGGCCTGTTCGCTGACGTCAAACTGCAGTCCTACGGTGATGGCAGCAAGCATGTTGTCCAGGTTGTAGGAACCAATGAGATGCGTCTGGATTTCGTGCTCGTTCCAGCGGAATTTCAGGAAGGGAGCGCAGGAGATGATTTCACCGTTGACGTTGCCCTGTCCTTGCTGCGAATAGGTGAACAGACGTGGCAGATTGCGCTCTTCGGCCATCTGCATCAGATGTTCGTTGTCGGCATTGATGAAGACGAGTGAGTCTTTCAGGAAGTCATAGAGTTCACCCTTGGTCTTCTTTACGCCTTCGAAAGAACCGAATCCCTGCAGGTGGGCGCGACCCACGTTGGTAATCAGTCCGCAGGTCGGTTCTACGGTTTCCACCAGCGTCTTGATGTCGCCGGGATGGGAGGCTCCCATTTCGATGACTGCAATCTCGTGTTCGGGTTTCAGTCGGAGCAGTGTCTTTGGAACGCCCACATCGTTGTTAAAGTTGCCTTGGGTATAGAGCACGTTGTATTTCTCGGAGAGTACGGCGGCAATAAGTTCCTTGGTAGTTGTTTTGCCGTTAGTTCCCGTGATGCCAATGACCGGTATGTCGAACTGGCGCCGGTGCTCGCGGGCCAAGTCTTTGAGTGTCTGCAGACAGTCGTCCACTTTGATAAGGGCGCCGTTTAATTGCCCTTGCTTTTCGGATATCCGTTCTGGCGATTCTTCACTCTTCACTCTTAACTCTTCACTTTCCTCATCTACAATAGCATATGCGCACCCTTTCTCCAAAGCAGAAAGGGCAAACTGATTACCGTTGAAGGTCTCACCTTTCAGTGCGACGAAGATGCTGCCCTCGGGGCAGTCGCGGCTGTCGGTAGTGATGACGGGATGTTGCTGGTATAACTTATACAGTTCTTTGATGTCCATAATCTTCGTAATTTTTGCTGCAAAATTACAAAAAAACTATGAACTATGAATCATGAATTATGAATTATTTCGTATCTTTGCAAACGATATGCACTATACACTGAATTGCAATGGGAGACTGCTTGATTTGTCGGAGCCGCAGGTGATGGGAATCATCAACCTGACGCCCGACTCCTTCTATGCGGCCAGTCGCAAACAGGCTGAAGGCGAAATCATGGCCCGCTGTCATCAGATTCTTCTCGAAGGGGCTTCGATAATCGACGTCGGAGCATGCTCGACGCGTCCCGGCGGAGGACTGGTTTCGGAAGAGGAAGAGGCGGAAAGGCTTCAGCGTGGGCTGCGCCTGATTCGCCGTGAAATGCCCGATGCCATTTTGAGCATTGACACGTTTCGTCCGGAGGTGGCCCGAATGTGCATTGAAGAGTATGGAGCTGACATCATCAACGACGTGGAGGGAAGCGACGTGATGTTCCAGACGGTTGCCCGTCTGCGCACACCTTATATTTATATGTCACGTAAAGCCACGGTCCATGATATACTCCTCGACTTTGCCCAGGCCGTGCAGCGGCTACGCGATCTTGCTCAGAAAGACATCATTCTTGACCCGGGCTTCGGTTTCGGCAAGACGCCTGAAGAGAATTTCCAGTTACTTCGCGAACTGGAAAAACTGCATGTACTTGATCTGCCACTCTTGGTGGGCATGTCGCGGAAACGCATGGTTTGGCAGACGCTGAAAGTGACTCCCGATAATGCCCTCAACGGAACTACGGTGCTCAATACGGTAGCCCTTCAGAAAGGTGCCTCCATCCTCCGTGTGCATGATGTCAAAGAAGCATCGGAAGCCGTAAAACTTGTCTTAAACTTGAAATCTTCAACCTGAAACTTGAAACTTGAAACCAGAATATGTTTGAATTTGGAATAAAAGATATCATCGACATAGTCCTTGTGGCCTTGATGCTCTACTACATCTACCGGCTGATGAAGGAGTCGCGTTCGCTAAATGTCTTCATTGGCATTATGGTCTTTATCGTCGTGTGGCTGCTGGTGTCGCAGATACTGGAGATGAAGCTCCTTGGAAGTATCATGGACAAATTGGTCAGCGTGGGAGTGATCGCGCTGATTATCCTCTTCCAGGACGAAATCCGCAAGTTCTTCTATAATCTCGGAGCCCGTCAGCGAATGCAGGGACTGATGAAATACTTCTCTTTCGGAGGTGATAAGAAAGACAAGGCCGACAAGGAGTCTATCATGCCCATCGTGATGGCCTGTATGAGTATGGGTAAGCGCAAGGTCGGTGCGCTGATCGTGATTGAGCGCAATGACCCGTTGGACGACATCGTGGCAACCGGCGACGTCATTGATGCCGCTATCAACCAGCGGCTCATTGAGAATATCTTCTTCAAAAATTCACCCCTTCACGACGGTGCCATGATTATCTCCGACAAACGCATCCGGGCAGCCGGCTGCATCCTCCCCGTGAGCCATAGCGTGGACATCCCCAAGGAACTGGGTCTGCGCCATCGGGCCGCTATGGGAATATCTCAGGAAAGTGATGCCATTGCCATCATCGTGTCGGAAGAGACGGGGCGCATTTCCGTTGCCATTAAAGGAGAATATAAACTGCGCCTGTCGGCAGAACAGCTGGAGAGTATCCTTACCCATGAAATGAATCTTTGAAAACGTTTTCAAAAGAAACTGAGAAAAATCTCAGAAATCTAATGCGCAATTCAATTTATTTTGTTAATTTTGCGAACTGAACATTACAAAACAATATATTCAAAAAACAACTAACTATGGATTTATTAAGTCAAATCGTTGCGCGTGCTAAAGCAAACAAGCAGCGCATTGTGCTCCCCGAAGCTGAGGAGGAGCGTACACTTCGTGCAGCCGACCGCGTGTTGGCTGAAGACATTGCAGACCTGATTCTCATCGGTAATCCCGAGAAAGTGCATGCACTGGCAAAGGAATGCGGACTGACCAACATCGACAAGGCCACACTCATCGACCCCGAAAACTGCGACCGCAGCGAGGAATATGCCGAGAAACTGGCTGAACTCCGCAAGAAGAAGGGCATGACCATCGAGCAGGCCCGCGAACTGGTGAAGAACCCGCTCTACCTGGGCTGTATGATTATCAAGACCGAAGGTGCCGACGGACAGATTTCCGGCGCTCTTTCCACCACAGGTGAAACCCTTCGTCCTGCCTTGCAGATCATCAAGTGCGCCCCCGGCATCACTTGTGTGAGCGGTGGTATGCTGCTCATCACCAAGCAGCCGCAGTATGGTGAGAATGGTGTGCTCGTGGTAGGCGACGTGGCTGTAACGCCGATGCCCGATGCCGCACAGCTCTCTCAGATTGCCGTCTGCACGGCTCAGACTGCCAAGTCGGTGGCCGGATTCGAGGATCCCCGTGTGGCCATGCTGAGTTTCTCTACCAAGGGAAGTGCTTCTCACGAGGTTGTTGACAAGGTTGTTGAGGCCACGAAACTGGCCAAGGAACTGGATCCTAACCTGAAGATTGACGGTGAACTGCAGGCTGATGCCGCTCTCGTTCCCTCCGTTGGTAAGAAGAAGGCTCCCGGTTCAGACATTGCCGGCAATGCCAACGTGCTGGTATTCCCCTGCCTCGAGGTAGGCAACATCGCCTATAAGCTCGTTCAGCGCTTAGGCGACGCCATTGCCATCGGCCCCATCCTTCAGGGTATTGCCCGTCCGGTGAACGACCTCTCTCGCGGCTGCTCCGTGGAAGACATCTACTACATGGTAGCCATCACCGCCTGCCAGGCCATGGACGCTAAGAAATAAGGGAGAAGGTGGAAGTTGGAATTACGATGTGTTGCGCTTTGCGCAAGGATGAAGTATAAAAGGATGATGTAAGCAGTATGAGTGATTTTGGTAATATCATGCTGGACAAGTGCTTGAACTTTGCTGTCAGAGTAGTCAATCTTTGTGATTTTCTTAATAAGGAGAAAAAAGAATTCAAGATTGCCGACCAGCTCTATCGTAGCGGTACAAGTATCGGCGCAAATTATAGCGAAGCCCAGTGTGCTATTAGCCGGAACGATTTCTTGGCTAAAGTCTATATCTCGCTAAAGGAGTGTAACGAATCGTTGTTCTGGCTTCAGTTACTACGTAGGACAAATAAAATTAACGAAGAACAATTTGAGTCCATATATAGTGATTGCGAAGAGCTGAAACGTATGCTTACTTCCATCACGAAGACAACGCGCAGTAATACATTGTAATTCCAACTTTCTACATCAACCTTGCGTAGCAACACATCGTACATCGTAATTCAAACATCAAACATCAAATAGATCATGAAAATTTTAGTTCTTAACTGTGGCAGCAGTTCTATTAAATATGCGCTTTACAACATGGACGACAAGAGCGTGATGACATCGGGAGGCGCTGAGCGCGTGGGCCTCGATGGCGCTTTTGTGAAAGTGAAGCTCGCCAACGGCGAAAAGAAACAGATTATGCACGACATCCCCGAGCATACAGAGGGCGTGAAGTTCATCTTCTCGCTGCTCACCGATCCCGAGATTGGCGTGATTAAGGACCTTTCGGAAATTGATGCCGTGGGTCATCGCATGGTGCACGGCGGAGAGAAGTTCAACAAGTCGGTGATCCTTACCGACGAGGTGCTCAAGGCCTTCGAGGAATGTTCAGATCTGGCTCCGCTGCATAACCCCGCCAACCTGAAGGGCGTGAACGCCGTGAAGGAACTGATGCCCGGACTGCCCCAGGTGGGTGTCTTCGACACTGCTTTCCATCAGACCATGCCTCCCAAGGCTTACATGTATGCCATCCCCTACGAACTCTACGAGAAGTACGGCATCCGCCGCTACGGTTTCCATGGCACCAGCCACCGCTATGTGTCTGCCCGTGCCTGCGAGTTCCTCGGCATTCCCGCCGAAGGCACCAAGATGGTTACCTGCCACGTGGGTAATGGCGGCTCTATTGCTGCCGTCAAGGATGGCAAGTGCATTGATACCTCTATGGGTCTCACTCCGCTGGAAGGACTGGTGATGGGTACCCGTGCCGGTGATATCGACGGTGGTGCTGTGACTTTCATTGAGAAGAAACTCGGACTCGATGCCGACGGTATGTCCAATCTGCTCAACAAGAAGAGTGGTGTGGCTGGTATTACTGGCGGTTCAAGCGATATGCGCGACGTGGAGAATGCCGCAAAGGCTGGCGATCCGAAGGCAAAACTGGCTGAGGACATGTACTTCTATCGTATCAAGAAGTATATCGGAGCATACGCTGCTGCTATGGGCGGACTCGATGTCATCGTCTTCACCGCTGGTGTTGGCGAGAATCAGACCAGTATGCGCTCAGAGGTTTGCAAGGACATGGAGTTCCTCGGCGTGAAGTTCGATGAGGAAAAGAACAAGACGCGCGGCGAAGAGGCCGTCATCTCTGCCGACGACTCTCGCGTGAAGGTTGTCGTCATCCCCACCGACGAGGAACTGATGATTGCTACCGACACCATGAACCTGCTGAAGTAATTCGTTGTAGCAATATACCCAATCATGTTCACCAACTGGTATGACGCCAGTTGGTGAACATTTCAAATAATTAAAACCATGACCGATGCAACACGATAGCAACAACGTGAAGGAAATCTATCTCGCCGGAGGCTGCTTTTGGGGAACAGAGCACTTCTTCAAACAGATTGAAGGGGTGGTGGAAACAGAAGTGGGCTATGCCAACGGACATACTGAGCACCCTACCTATAAAGAAGTATGTACCGACAAGACAGGCTTTGCCGAGACCGTCCGCGTGGTCTATAATCCTGAGAAGATCGGCCTGCGATTCCTTCTGAAGATGTATTTCAAAGCCATCGACCCCGTGAGTGTCAACCGCCAGGGCCATGACACCGGCACGCAATACCGCACTGGCATCTATTATACGGACGCAAGCGACCTGCCTGTTATCGAGGAAGTTTACAGCGAAGAGCAGAAACTTTACAAGGAGCCGTTTGCCGTAGAGAAACTGCCCTTAAAGAATTTCTATACAGCCGAGGAATACCATCAGGACTATCTCGACAAGAATCCCGAAGGCTACTGCCATCTTCCCCTGTCGCTGTTCAAGTTCGCCAAAGAGGCAAAACCCCAACCTTGAATCCGTCCCCGCAGCTGGCAACCAATAATTGTAACCTTCGGGAGAAGGTAGAAACACAGTTAGGCAGAAAACCCGCTCAGTCGAATTTGTAATTCGACTGCATCGAATATCAGGATTTGCAATCCGATTAATTATTTAAGCGCATTATAAATGCTCATACTCATTACAGTCGAATTACAAATTGCTTTACCCTTCGGCCAGCGACCGTTGGTTCGACTGAACAGAGAAAAATTATAATAATTATGATAATTTCTGTCCCTTTCCTTTTTCTGGGACGATGACGAGGATTAACATCGGCAATTATATTGGCAGGTGGAGAGTCACAAAAAGACTCTCCACCTGCTGCGTTTACATATTTGCCCCGCACTATCTGGGGTGACCTTCTTCAGAAAAGACACACATTGTCTCTTCCCCTGTTCAGAATCAACTTATCCATGCTACACCTGATTAGTTAAATGCTCAGCCTTCGGAAGTTGACCGATTTTTCTCTTTTAAGAGGTCGCATTTCAGTTTCATCGGTTTCACTCTTTGCAAGTTGTTGAATATCTTTTGCTTGCAAGTGAAACTGCAGTTTCACTTCAAGACCCACCCCCGGCCCCTCCCTAAATGGAGGGGAGTAGATAGATTAAAGGGTAATAGAACTCCCCTCCCTTCGGGAGGGGTGGGTAAAAGATACCTTATTTCGGAGTGATTAGACCCTAATCACTCCGAAAAACATCATGAATTGGGATGCGAATGATGGCTGTTCGTGGCGAAAATTATCATTACAAGTGGTGGCTAAATGAATTTCAAGACTCAGGAGTGGTGAAACTGGAGTGAAACCTCAGTTTCACTTGTAAGAGTATGATAGCCAAAGAGGTTGGCAAAGTGAAACTGGTGAAACTGTTTTTCGCCCTTTTTGTGGGAAAGATTTGCAAGAATAGGAGGATGTCAAGATTGTTGCAGCCATAGTCTCATCAACTGGTCGTCGATGTAGTATTCGCTGTTTTCGGATGAAATTAATCCGTATGACAGTAGTTTTTTTACTGCTGCCTGCACGCTGCTTGCCGACTGAAGATGATGGCGGCGGATGAAGGCTCTGGAAGTAATCGGGCGGATGCGACCTTCGGAGGCTACTGCGTAAAGCAGTTCTTTTGAAGCCGCAACTCTTTTTTGTACTACAGTTTACTTTCGCCCTCTACGTATTCTTCGAGGAAAAGGTGCTCACCGTCCCATACGACGTAGGTGAACTGCCAGATCCAGTCACCGATGATCATCATGCGGCTCTTGCGGGAGAGCATCAGGTCAAGCTCGATATGGCGGTGGCCATAGATGAAATAATCGATGTCGGGATGATCCTTCATGTATTGCTTGGTGTATTGCACCAGGTATTCCTTGTCTTCACCCATATAGGCGGGCTCTTTGCCGTCTGCCCGCTTCAGGCGCGAACGCTTGGCCCAGGATAGTCCGAACGTCATGGCCCAGCTTTGGGGGATGAAGTGGGTGAAGAGCCACTGGCAGGTCTTGTTGTGGAAAATGCTGCGCACGAACTGGAAACTGCGGTTGGGGTCGCCCAGTCCGTCGCCGTGGGCCATGTAGAACACCTTATTATATAGTTCTATGGTCTCGGGCTTTTTATGCAGGATGACGCCGCATTCCTCTTCCAGGTAGCCGTACATCCAGATGTCGTGGTTGCCGGTGAAGAAATGTACCTCCACGCCCATGTCCGTCAGTTCGGAGAGTTTTCCCAGGAATCGGGTGTAGCCTTTGGGCACGGTGTATTTCCATTCGTACCAGAAGTCGAACATGTCGCCGAGCAGATAGACGGCTGCAGCCTTCTCCTTGATGTTGTCAAGAAACCTTACCAGTCGTCTTTCCTGCATCCTTCCGTGGTCAATGGCCCACGAACCGAGGTGCGCGTCAGATAGTATGTAGATGTTCTTTTTCATAATACATTCATTCGAATCCTAACTCAACACGTGCTTCTTCGCTCATCATGCTTTGGTCCCATGCGGGCTCGAAGACGAGGTTCACGTTGGCAGTCTTTACGCCTTCCACGCTTTCCACCTTCGTGCGTACATCTTCTAATATAAAGTCGGCGGCAGGACAGTTGGGAGCCGTGAAGGTCATGTCCATGTCCAACGTGCCGTCTTCTTGCATGTCTATTTTGTAGATCATGCCGAGGTCGTAGATGTTGACAGGTATCTCAGGATCATACACTGTCTTGAGTATATCCACGATACGTTCTTCAATCCTTGTTTTCTCTTCTTGTGTCATTTGTTTCCTTATTTGGTGGGCAAAGATACGAAATTTTCGATTAAGTGAACGCAAAATCGACTTTTATTTTGTGAAGTGTGAAATAATAGTGCGAAGAGAAAACTGTTCCTGCCAGTGGATTCTTGTCTCAAACTGGGCAAGCCGTATCATCACCACGACCTAAATTTATGCTAAAATACCGATTCGGACCGTTGTTTGCGGTCTCACGGCATTCGGGCAATTACTGCGGCTTGATTGAAATTTGTTTTGCTCACGTCTTTGTTACTTTGTTCTATGTAACATCTGAGAGAGGACTGAGGGGTATGAGACGAATTCTAAAGTTTCGGAATCAAATCATTATATATATTTATTAAAGTTTTTTTTAATTTTGCGGCATTGAAAACCTAAAAGACATCTGAAAATTGTATTATATCAACTATTGGACCTTCCATTCATGAGAAACTTAAAACTTATAGGGAAGCCTTTTGTGGTGTCATTATTGTCTAACTTAATGCCAAAGAATATGGTAAAAGAGAGTTCAGCGTAATTTGTAACCATGCCGTCGCGCTTTTCGCTTAGATGGCAAATTGTTATGCCGTGAAGTAATGCGGCCATCTATTGATTATTCATTTTTTTAACCTAAAGAAAATACTTAAGTATGAATCAAAACTTTGGAAAGACAGCGTTTCTTGCTGGTGTCTGTGCAATCGCAGGATTGCTATGGTCACCTCAGGCAATGGCTGACTCTGCTGTGAAATCCGTTCAGTCGGTTCAGCAGACGAAGAAAGTGTCTGGAACAGTTGTTGATGCCATGGGACCCGTCATTGGAGCCAGCATCATGGAGAAGGGCACAAGTAATGGTACGGTTACCGATCTCGACGGTAACTATTCTCTCAGTGTAGGGCCGAATGCCACGCTGGTGATCACCTACGTAGGCTTTAAGACTCAGGAAATCAGAGTGGGCAATGAAACCCGCCTCGATGTCACTTTGGAAGAGGACAACACCAACCTCGACGAAGTGGTGGTTATCGGTTACGGTACCCAAAAGAAGAAATTGTTGACAGGTGCTACTGTTCAGGTAAAGGGTGAAGATATTGCCAAACTGAACACCACCAACGCACTTGAGGCCATGCAGTCAAGCACTCCTGGTGTACAGATTACCAGTTCGTCCAACCAGCCTGGTAAGGGTTATAAGGTTTACATCCGTGGTATCGGTACCACAGGTAATTCAGCGCCTCTTTATGTGATTGACGGTGTGGCTGGTGGAAGCCTTGATGACATTAACCCTGCAGATATTGAGAGTATCGACGTGCTGAAGGATGCTGCTTCTGCAGCCATCTACGGAGCCCGTGCTGCTAACGGTGTGATTCTCGTGACCACCAAGCAGGGTAAGGCTGGTAAGATTGAAATCAGTTACAATGGTGCAGTTGGTTGGTCTAATGCTTACAAGCGTCCGCAATTGCTCAATGCTCAGCAGTACATGACCATCCTCGATGAGTACACGTTCAACACTTCAGGTCAGAAGATGGATTGGGCAGGCTTTATTCCACAAGACGTTATTACCAAGGTTAATAGCGGTTGGTCAGGTACAGACTGGTGGGGTAAATTCGAAAATAAGAATGCTGTTCAGCAGAATCATTCTGTGACTTTGACCGGTGGTACAGACCGTTCTAAGTTTGCAATGTCTTACACCTACACTGGTAACGAAGGTATCATGGGTGCCGATCAGGCCTCTTATTATAAACGTCACACTATCCGTATCAATAGCGATCATGTTCTCTTGAAAGCCAAAGACTTCGATGTCATCACCATCGGTGAGAACATCTCTATCGGCTATACCAGGAACCATGACCTAGCTGAGGATGGTATGTATTGGAGTTACATCCACAGTTTGCTCCAGACGTCTCCGTATATGCCACAGTACGCTTACAATGGTGATACCTATTATTATCAGGGATTTGACGGTGTAGTTAGATATGGTCAAGGTTGGAACTCTTCTTTGTTCAGCAACCCATGGGAGAACCTTTCTAAGGGTGGTTTCAACTCTATGGCAGAGAGCCGTAGCGTCAATACCAGCGCAACAGCCTTTACCGTTATTCAGCCTATCAAGGGCTTAAGACTCCGTTCTCAGTTCAACTATAACTGGGGCTCTGGCGCATATCGTAGTTATGGTGAGCCGGCATCTTCTGGTTATGGTAATGCCACATCGGTTGTATATACTAATAGCCAGAGCGCATGGTTAAATACCAATTGGTCAGTTGAGAACACCCTTACTTATGATCTTCCTATTATTAGCGGTCACAAGATTAGCGCCATGGTTGGTCAGACCTTCCAGAGCACTGCTTGGAGTTTTAATGTCGGTGGATCCAACAAGGTTACTTATGGCGACCAACTCGCAACACTGAAGGGTTGGGATTCTGCATGGCTTTCTAACTTCAAGGTGCTCAATTCTACTGATATAACTTTGACTGGCAAGCCCAATGATGAAGAATATCTCGCTTCTTGGTTCGGTCGTCTGACTTGGGACTGGAATGAGACTTATATGGCTACCGTAACCATGCGTTATGATGGTTCAAGTATCTTCACTGACGGTAAGCGTTGGGGCTTCTTCCCATCTGTATCTGCAGGTTGGGTTGTTACCAATGAGAAATTCATGCAGAGCACCAAGAATTGGATGGATTTCTTGAAGATTCGCGCCTCTTGGGGTCAGAACGGTAACAAGGATATCGCCAAGTACCAATATATGGCTACGATTGCTCTGTCAGGCGAAGCTGGTGACAGTGGTTACAAGTTCGGTTCAGACATGGCAACCTCCGTCGCAGGAACTCCAAACACCGGTGCTTACGCAAACATCGTACCTAACCCTGACCTTACTTGGGAAACCTCTGAGCAGTTAGACCTCGGTTTCGATGCCCGTTTCTTCAATAGTCGTCTGGGCTTAAACTTCGACTGGTATAAGAAGACGACAAAGGACTGGTTGATCGGTGGTAACCTGCTTGCTATCTATGGTACCAACCCTGCTGCCATCAATGGTGGTGACGTACAGAACACAGGTGTTGAACTTGCTCTCACTTGGAATGACCAAATAGGTAAAGACTTCCGCTACAATGTAGGCGTGAACTTTGCTACTAACAAGAATAAGGTAACCCGTATTGCTAATGACAACCACTATATCAATGGTCCTTCTGGTGTCCTTTCACAGGGTACAGAGTATATCTACCGCGCAGAGGAAGGTAAGCCCATCGGTTACTTCTACGGCATGTCCTACAGTGGCATCTGGCAGAATCAGGAGCAGATTGACGCTGCTCGTGCTGCTGGCAAGGCTGTTCTTGACAGCGCAATGCCTGGTGACATGATCTGGGATGATTGGAATGGTGATGGTGTGATTACCTATGCAGAGGGTGACAATTGCGACCGTCATGAGATTGGTAATCCTAACCCTGATATTATGCTTGGTGTCAACCTCGGTTTCACATGGAAGGGTCTTGACTTTGCCGTGAACGGTGCCGGTGCATTCGGTATGCAGATTATGCGTTCTTACCGTTCATACAGTGATGCTCCTTACCAGAACTATGATACCACCATCCTGAATCGTTGGGTTGGTGAAGGTTCGTCCAACACCCAGCCACATATTACAAGTACAGGTAGTGAGAATGTCAACTGGGTATCAGCCCGTTACATGGAAAATGCCGATTACTTTAAGATTAAGACCGTAACGCTTGGTTACGACTTCAAGAACATCTGGAAGGCCTGCCCGTTCCAGCAACTCCGTCTCTATGTTCAGGCTCAGAACCTCTACACCTTCACCAGTTACACCGGTCTCGATCCTGAGGTAGGTAACTCTGCAGGTGGTAATGGTTGGGCTTCAGGTATTGACCTCGGTCTTTACCCGCCATCTCGTACATATTTGATTGGTGCAAGTATTAAATTCTAATTCGACAATAAGTTATGAAGAAATATATTTTATCAGCATTAGTTGTTTCGTCAGCAGCCTTGTTTACATCTTGTAACGACATGCTGGACACTGATCCGCGTGTGACTGAGATGACTGCGGCTACATTCCCCGGAAAACCTGCAGATGTTGAGGCGTTGAATGCTGCTACCTATAGTATTATGAATACATTAGGTGGCGGAGACCAAAGTGGTATATTAAATAATCCTTTCTATTGGTGGTCGCTTATGTCAGATGACTGCTATGGTAGTGGTGGCTTGCAGGACAATGTAGCTAAGTCTCTGCATCATTTTACAACTGCAAGTGCTAATCAGTATGAACAGGATTTTATCCTTCTCTATGGCGGTATTTCTCGCGCTAACAACCAGATTGAGACTATAGATAATGTTGATTGGAATGGCAATACCACTCAGCGCAATCAGTTGCTCGGTGAAGGCTACTTCATGCGTGGTCTCTATTACATGTGGCTTTCACAGTTGTACGGTGATGTACCTCTGATTACCTCTACTACGATTACTGACGAGATGCAGCAGCAGGCAAGTGCAGAGGAGGCTATCTATCCCCAGATTCTTTCTGACTTTGTTTCTGCCAAGAATTTGATGAAGCCTGAAAGAGCCAATGGTTCAGGCCACGCAGACAAGTTTGCTGCCGAGGCATTTATGGCACGTGCATGGATGTTCTGGGCCGGCTTCTATAAGAAAGTTGGTGAACTTGCTAATGGCGATGCAACTATTGAACTTGTTGAACAGGAGGGTTGCAACGGTGGTACTCTTTCGAAGTCTGATATTGTCAATGCACTGAAGGATATCGTTTCCAACGGCGGATACAAACTGTGTGAGGACTTCCGTTCGCTCTGGCAGTACTCTAACAGTCTGCTCTGGGATGAAGCACACGATGGCAAGGGCCATGCATATGCTTTCATTGCAGACATGAAGCGTTCGAACTGCTTTGACCAGCCTGGTATGGGTAATGGCAACACGGAGGAAATCTTCCAGATTCAGTTTATGAATGCCTCTAAGTGGGCTATCGGTGGTACTTATAACAACCCTCGTATGTATTCAAACTACCTCTCTTGCTTCTGGGGTCTTCGTAATGGTGCTTCCAATGACAATGGTAAGCGCGACAAGACTTATCCTTTCAACCAGGGTTGGGGTCAGGGTACTCCTTCCTGCAATCTCTGGGATGATTGGACAGCTGCAGAGACTGCTGGTAATTATACGGACATCCGTAAACTCGGAACTTTGATTGACCTCGATCATGAGCTTGAATCCTATACCTACGAGAAGGATGACTGCGAGGAGTCTGGATATGGAGTTAAGAAATATGCCGATGTCAATCTTGATGCATGCGCTGCAGACAACGATTCATGGTGGTCAAAGTGTCCTGGCTATTCCTCCAGTTCGCTTGACAATAAGCAGCAGGGTGACCACTTCGAGGACTACTACCTGATGCGTTATGCCGATGTGCTGCTGATGCTGACCGAACTTACCGGTGATGCTCAGTACATGAACCAGGTTCAGAAGCGTGCCGGTGTTCCTCAGACAGGTTATTCTCTGAAGGCCGTTCAGGACGAGCGCCGTTGGGAGTTTGCTCTTGAGGGACTCCGTTTCAACGATATGCGTCGTTGGTCTGGTATAGATTCTGGCGAGAGTTCATACGCAGCTAAGGCTCTACAAGCTCAGAATGGCAAGTCTATTACCGTCAAGGGCAAAAAGAATGCTATGAACATGGCTCACATGACCTGTTCATGGGCTAAGCGTTACGCTGCTACCAACGGTTTCTTGCCTAAGCCTCAGGCTCAGATTACTCTGATGAATGGTAAGATGGAGCAGAATCCAGGATGGAATTTAGCTGATCCAGAGACACAATATAAAGTCCTTTATTAATATATAAAAAGAAATCAAAATGAAAAAGATATTATTTTTGCTAGTTACAGCAGTATGTGCTTTAGCTGCTTGTGATCCTGTCCATGAGGATATCAGCAATGGCAATCACATCACTGTTGACGAGCTCAAGGCGAAGACTTCTGTCACTGTTGACAAAGCAGCCAATGGAAAGAATGGTAATGTCATTACCTGTTCGACCCTAGCACCTGTCAATGCAAAGTGGGATATTGGTGGTAAGGAATTTATTGGTAACTTTGCGAGGAAGAAAATGAAGGTTAATTGGAATGAGAAAGGTGATTGGGTTACTACTCCATATACAATCGTTCTTACTGCAATTTGCCCTGACGGGACAAAGCTTACCGCAGAATATCCTGTACAATGTGATGAAATCACAGATCCACTTGTGAAGTACTATATCTATGGTGATCCCAACAGGTCAGAAGAAGAAAAAGCAGAAGATCCACAGCTTCCATTTAAGCCCGCTGCGTGGGACGCTGCTGCCATGCGTTTCAGTTCTACTGAAGGTGCACATCTGCCCACTATTCCTGATGAGGTTTACGACGGTCTGAAGACCTTGATCTTTGACGTTTCAGATGTAACTCCTGATTTTGACCTAAAGGTTATGAATGGTTGGTGGAGTAACACCTATTACGATCATGTTAAGTGGGTGAATGGCTTGAATGAACTTCAGATTACTCCGACCATGGCAAGGGAATGTGCAAAGAAATATGCAAACGAAGACCCTGCCGGTGGTAAAGATCTTGACCTCATGCTGTATAGTGGATCTATGACACTTAATGCAGTTTACTATGAGGAATAATAAGTTCTTATATGTATAATATTTAAATATCCGTTATAATGAAAAATATAATGAATTATAGTAAGCTCGCAATCGCCACGCTTATTACATCAAGCCTATTTGTGGCTTGTAGTGAGGAGATTAGCGAAACTACATGCAATACCCAATATACAGCAAACACAGGAAATCTCAAAAGTGCTGGTCAGGCTGTAGATTTGGGACTCCCCAGTGGTACAAAATGGGCTAATATGAATGTTGGAGCAACTTCAGAATCAGACAACGGTATTCTCTTCGTCTGGGGTGATGTAACAGGAAACCAGGTTCTGGCATCCTCTGTAGATACATATACAGATGTAACAGATCCTACATCGGTATCTGATTTGTTTAAAATGTTCAAAGCTGCACAGGAAAGTGTTGGATACTTATATGATACAATTAACGTATATAAGGAATCTTTTAAGCCTTTAATTTCGCACGTTGATTTTTCAGAGATTGATGACATTATAAAGGCTAAATTTGATATCTTCAAAGAAGGCAAGAAAGGTAAGCTGATGGCAATAGTTACTAGTGGAACAGATATTCTTTGCTTATGTGACTCGAGCCTGAGAAGTGATTCCAAGTATTATCATAAAAACAATCCTGATCTTACGGACATAGAAATTAAAGACGAGGATGGTTATGATCTCGTTATTAATCTGATTGATTCAACAGAAGTTAAGTTTTTTGAGAATATTGCTGCTAATAATTATGCCAACATTCCAAATCTTTTTAACGAGAAAGGTGGCGACGGTAATCCTCTTGTAGTACGTAAGGACTACACTGGTGGTGATATTGGAGATGATGTGAAAGATCGGCAAAAGAATAATTTAAAATTCGTTCCTGTCTATAGCATTATTTCTGATGCCAAGCACGATCCTGCTACTGCAAACTGGGGCAATAACTGGAGAATGCCATCTACTGCTGATTTCGTAGAGTTGCTTGAGTATTGCAACTGGGAATTCACCGGTTCTGGATATAAGGTAAGCAGTAAGGTCAATGGAAACAGCATCTTCTTGCCGGCAGCAGGTTATCGCTACGGTGAAGAATGGTATGGAAACGGAAATGCCGGTTATTATGCTACCGGAGAGATTACCGGAACTTACCACTTCCCCTCAATGGCAGAGCAGGTTAATGGTTCAAAGGGAGCAGTTAATGCCAGTGAAAACATGCCTAACATGTTGATTTTCCAGCATGGTCTGTATAATTCTCTTGACATGTACCACAACCTGAGTACCAGTTTCGGAGTTTCTGTAAGACCTGTAACAAAGTAAAAACTGATGTAAGTGCTTTATTACTATACTTTATTTAGAATGGCAGTAGGGCACAAGATAATTAATCATAGGCTGACTCATTTATTGAGTCAGCCTTTTAACACGAGAAGATGACAACAAAAAACAAATTTACTGGGAGCCTTTTCTACGTAAGCCTTTTGGCTTTCATTTCGTTTGTTGTATATGTGTTATACATCAATCAGGAGGTGTTTTATACGGCACATGACCGTTCGGAGTTCCTATATGGAACACCTTTCTATCATACTCTCATGTCGAAACCTTTTGGCCTGATGCAGTATGTGGGAGCCTGGCTTACTCAACTCTTCTATTATCCAGCTTTAGGTTCCGCCGTCTTGGTGATATTCTGGGCGCTCATCTTCTTTGTAGGTATAAAGGCATTTAGATTGAAGGGAAGTATCTCCGCGTTGATGCTATTGCCGATTGCTTGTCTGCTTACCTCGGTTGTGGATTTAGGTTATTGGATTTATGTTTCTACAATCAGGGGGTATTGGTTCTCGCAGTCAGTAGGCTATCTTATCATGCTGCTGCTCTTGTGGACTGCACGCAGTACCCCTCGCAAATGGCATTTTGCTTGGTATCTGCTAGGCTTTTGCATCTATCCTGTGCTTGGGTGGTTTGCCTTGCTTTTCATGCTTTGCTTGATGCTTACCGAGAAACTCACATGGCGCGAGATTCTTGGTGTCGTTTTGCTTGTTTTTACCGCAGCCATCTGGCATACTCAGTTCTATTCGAATCTGAAATTTGATGATGTCGTGTTGGCTGGTTTGCCTCGTTTCGTGACCCCAAGCGATAAGACTGAGCATCTTTCTATCCCGTTCTGGGTGCTGGGTGCTGTCTCGGTACTTATTTCTTGTCGTTTGGGGAATTGGTCGCTTGGCCGGTTGGGTGATTGGTCATTAGGTCGTTTGGCTTTGCCTGTGGTTTGTTCTGTTGCAGGTATTGTCTTTACATGGTCGTTGATGTTCCGTGATAAGAACTACATTAATGAGATGCGTATGACGCGCTATGCTTTTAATGATAATTGGAAGGAAGTCCTCCAAATGGCAGAAGAGAATCCCCAATTGACGAGTACAATGGTATTTCTTAAGAATGTTGCCCTGATGAATGAGGGGGGACTACTCGATCGTTCGTTCAAGATGGGCAATAGCGCAGTTAATATTTACAACCCTGATTCGATCCATGTATCCCTTTTGGATATTGCATCGCCTCTGGTCTATTACAATTATGGCATGCAGAATGAAGCCATTCGCCTGAGTTATGAAAACGGCATACAGGCAGGCTTCTCACCATTCTACCTGAAGATGCTTTCCCGCTGTTCACTGGCTACGGGAGAAGAAAAATTGGTGGAATACTATACAAATCTGGTGAATCATAACCTGTTTTACAATAATTGGAAACCGGCACCTGTGACTTCGAAAATAAGCGAACTTGCCAATTCCTACCCAGATGAACTTACAGGGGTAGAAAACAGCGACAGTTATATTGTCAATGGTATCAGTCTCTGGTATGAAGCCGACAGCAAGGTCGCTTCAGAACAGGCTCTGTTTTATTCCATGCTTCGTTGTGACTCACGCCGTTTCTGGGCTTCGCTTCGCCAATATGTGAAGATGCACCTGAACGAGCAATTTCCTGTGGAAGCACAGGAGGCTTATATCCTATTTGTTGATAAGGCCCCAGAAGAAAAACGGATGATGCTTCCCGTTGAGCAGTCTGTTTACGGTCGCTATAAGAAGTTCTGGGAATCCCTTGAAAACCGCGTAAAACCTAATTTGAGTCTTGAACAGGTTGGTGAGGAAATGCGCGAAGAATGGGGAGATACCTATTGGTGGTACAATATCTTCGGAAGGAAAATATTTATTCCAAATGGTAATATTTATAACGAAGTCGCGTCATAAGATAAAAATGAAAAAATATATCCACTCCTACAGTTTGTTTTTGGCTGCAGCCATGCTGCTCCTGTCGTCGTGTGTGAATCACCCCTCTGTGCCCTCTGCTTCCTCAGAGTCCTCCGTGCTTCCACCCATCTTCCCGGATTACTGTAATGTCACCGTGCCATACAATATAGCACCGCTCAACTTTATGCTCCCTGCTAATCAATACGAGGCATGCGTGGCACGTATTACTACGGCCGACGGAAAGCAACAGACATACGGCGACGGGGTGAAGGTGCAGATACCCGAGTCGGAATGGCATGCTATGCTTGATGCATCGAAAGGTAAAAGCATCAAGATCGAGGCATGGGGCAAGAAAGAGGGGCAATGGCTGAAGTTTAAGGCGTTCATGATTAATGTGGTCAAGGAGCCGATTGATGAGTATCTGTCGTATCGCCTCATTGAGCCTTCGTATGTGGCTTGGACTTTCATGGAGATTGTCCAGCGTAATCTCACCACGTTTGAAGAGAAGCAGATATTCAACAACGAGATCACCATGAATAATAATAAGATAGGCCAATGTATCAACTGCCACAGCTATCAGAACTACAAGACAGACAATATGCTCTTCCATGTCCGTCTGTCGAATGCCGGAACCGTCATCGTGAACGATGGCAAGGTTTCGCGGGTGAATCTGAAGCGTGACTATACCATCTCTTCGGGTGTTTACCCGGCATGGCATCCTACGGCCAAGCTGATAGCCTTCTCTACCAATATTACGAGGCAGGGATTCCATACGGCAAATAGGAACAAACTGGAAGTCTATGACGAGGCCAGCGACCTGATTCTCTATGACGTCATGAAAGACTCGGTGAGCATTGTCAGCAATGACTCCACGCTTCTTGAAGTATATCCCACGTGGTCGCCCGACGGCAAATACCTTTATTACTGTAAGTCGGTTCCGCTGCCTGAAGAGTTGCGCGGAAAGGATATCAGATCCACCTTTGAGAAAGTGCAGTATAATATCTATCGCCGTTCGTTCAATCTGGCAACGCACGGCTTCGGTGAAGAGGAATTGGTCTATGATGCAGCATCGCAGGATAAGAGTGCTACCTTGCCACGTATCAGTCCTGACGGCCGCTATCTGCTCTTTGCCAAAGGACGGTATGGCTGTTTCCATATCAGGCATCACGATGCAGACATCGTCTGTCTGCCGCTTGGCAAAGACAATGCTTCGGAAATCGACCTTACGAACCTGAACAGCGAAGGTTTTCAGGATAGTTATCCCACGTGGTCGAGCAACGGTCATTGGATTATGGTTGCCAGCCGACGCGAAGACGGAAATTTCTGCCGCGTCTATTTCTCCTATTTCAATAACGGAAAAGTGGAAAAGGCATTCATGCTGCCGCAGGAAGACCCCGAACAAAACTCCTTCCTGATGAAGAGCTACAACCGTCCGGAGTTCATGGTCGAGCCTGTCCGCATCAGCGTCGAAGAGTTCAGCCGGGTGTTCAAATGATGAGCACCCGTTTTATTGTGTGATAATCGGATGAATATGTTATCGAATGATGATTTTGTGACCGTCGATGATGTAAAGGCCAGGTTTCAATTGATTGGTTGAAGCCTTGCCTTCTGCAATTTTGCGGCCGCTGATGTCAAAGCATCCGTTTATCCCAGACGATACGTTTCCTGGGTGATCGTTTATTTCCTTGATTCCTGACTCCACGAACGACTTTACCTTAAGAGTGGCCATACCTAGTACGAAGTCGGCATTTGTCACGGCATCAGTGTAGATGCTGAAGACATATTCGCCCGTCTGAGGGATATCGAACTCGAAAGTTTGTCCCCTGCCGGATGAGAATTTATTGGCAGTGTTGCCACCTATATTAATGGTGGGCATGAAGGTCTTAGAAGCCACTTCCTGCCCGTTGAGGTCTTCGATGGCGTAGATTACTTTCGCGTACTCAGGCTGGTTCCAGTTACATACCCTGCTCAAGAGCGTATATTTTCCTGCGTGCAATGTCATGTGCGAACGGGCGGCATTGTCGCCAAATCTCGCCCATGCGGTTTTCTCCTTACCCGAAGGACTCTGCACGAAGAGTCCATATTCAAAGCCGCGTGACTCATTCGTAAAGCGCAGAAGACGACATCCGGAGGCGTATGGGAGTCCGCCGCCTGCACGTTTCACCTTACCGTTGGAAACATACCAGTTCTGTGGCACGATGCCCTCGGTGGTGAAAGACTGAATCATGTTGTAGTTGGTTGATGCAACGCAGTTCACCACGCATGAACTTTCTCCTTTCTTACCGTTGGTGTCAGTCACCACGACATGCAGTTCGTGCTGGCCAGCCTTGGGGGCTGTCAGTGTTGCTGTGAATGGTTTGGCTGATAACGTCTCAATCAGTGTGTTGCCATCATAGAATTCCACTTTTTCCACCTCACCGTTAGTGACAGTAGCCGTGGCTTCAATGCTGATGTCTGGGAATACCGCTTCACCGTCAGGTCCCATATACAGATAGGTTGTTTCGCCTTCTGGTTGGGCAATTGTCACTTTGGGCTGATTCAATGTGAAGCGTTTGCAGAAATTCCAGATGAGGTGGCGGTTCAGGTCCATGGGCCAGTGTCCGCCGTTGTTATAGGAATATAGCCACACTTCGCCACCGTTAGGACCGCCCGTCCATTTTTCCAGGTCACCGTCAAACCAACTGCTGCCGATGGGCCTGTAACCTGTCGTCTTAGAGTATTTAGTGTGTTTGTCGTGCGTGGCGTAGTTTTCGATATAGCTGTGAATGCCATATTGTTCATAGCCGAACACATCGTCGCCGTATGCAATACACTCCAGCATATTGACGGGTTTCTTGCAGTTATTCCAAGGCTGCTCAGAGAACTGGATGCCGCTTGTAGGCGCAAAGGCCGCAATCCTGTTCTGCATGTTTGCTATGCAATGGTGGATGAGCATGGAACCCATGGAGAAACCTGACCAATACACACGGTCTTTGTCGATGTCGTAGCGGGTGGCCATTTCGTCGATAGTCTTAATGACAAAGTTCTGGTCTTTCGTGCCGCCGATATCCCATGTGTTTCCATCGCTGCGTAAGTAGGCGATAATGAACTTCTCGGTGTCAATCAACAAGTACATCTTGTCACTGTCGTACTGATATTCAGGGCTTTGATTCATGCCATGGGTAATGATGAACAGGGGCGATTTGGGAGGAAACTCATTAGGCGTAAAGACCACCATGTTTCGTTGCTGACCATTTACGTTAATGTTAATCGACTCCTGCTTGTAGGCTGAAACTTGCAAGGCAAAGAGCAGCAGAATCGGTAAGTTAAATGCGAAAAGAGATAAACGTCTCATACGGATTATAGTTAATAATATTTGTTAGAAGTACACTTTTCCATTGACTCCGCAAAGATACGAAGTTTTACCTGATTCTGCAAGTCTTAGGAAGAAATTTTGCAGCAAGATGTTACAACCTGCCTTTTTCGCGATAGGAGTAATAGTTGCCGTCGGTCACGATAACATGATCGAGTAGGTAGAGCCGCATCACCTCGCAGGCTTTCCTCACACGTTCCGTCAAGCGGTCATCGTCCTTGCTCGGGTGGGTGTTTCCTGACGGATGGTTATGGCAGAAGGCCACAATCGTGGCGTTGTTCATAAGGGCGGCCTTCACGATGAGGCGCACATCGACGGCTGTTTCGGTGATGCCGCCGTGTGACAGACGTTCGGCCTTGATGAGTTTGTAGTTTTGATTCATCAGGATTACCCAGGCTTCCTCTGTGTCCAAGTCCTGCATCTTGGGGTGCATATATTCGTAGATGGCCCTCGGTGATCCCAAGTCCTCGCGTTCCTGAGCCTTTTCCGATTGTCGCCGCTTACCCAACTCACAGGCGGCCAGCACGGTGATGGCCTTGGCGGGTCCCATGCCGTTATACTGTTGCAGTTCGCGGATACTCATCTTTCCCAGGGTGTTCAGGTTGTTTTTGCAGTCTTTGAGTATATGCTTCATCAGATCTACGGCACTCTCTTTCGTGGAACCAGAGCCAATCAGGATGGCCAGCAATTCGGCGTTGGTCAGCGATTCGGGGCCCATCCTCATCAGTTTCTCTCGTGGGCGGTCTTCTTCGGCCCATTGATTGATGTTTAGTTTCTCTTCACTCATTGTAAAATTATGCTTTTAGGCTGCGAATTTATAAAATTATTATGAATTACCCAATATTTTATTCTTTAAAATGTAATCATAACTCTACACTCTACACTCTAAATTCTACATTCAGACTTACTCCTGTCCAGTGGCCTGACGGTATTCGAGGGCCTTCAGTTGCAGGTTGGTATAGGCTTCGGTAAAGCGGTCGCGGGTCTGCTGGTACTGTGTCTGGGCTTGTAGCAGATCGCTCATGGTGAGTGTGCCGGCTTTGTAGCAGTTGGTTTGAATGCGAAGGTTCTCTTCGGCTTGCTCAATGCTCTGGCGGGCAATGTCCAATTGTTTTTGGGCGGCATCGAGTGCATTCCATTTAGCCTGCATGTTGATGAGCAATAGCTGTCGGTTGTTTTCAAGCTCCTCTTGAGCCTGTTGCACGGCTATCTTTTTCCGCTTCACGGCGTGGGAACCGCCCCACCACTGGCTGATGGGAATGCTGACTTGTGCCAGCAGCAGTCCGCGGTTGACGCCCTTGTCCATCAGGTCGTTGTAGATATAGCCTGCACCGACGGCCACCGTGGGCAGATTCTTTCCGAACTCCATCTTCTGCTGGAGCTGGTTGGTCTGAACGTTCTTTTCCAACAGTTGGTATTCAGGCAAAGAGGGTAGGAGGCTCTCCTTTTCTAACAGTTGGGAGGCGGTCTGCCGTCCTGAGTTTTTATCTATGGCAGGAGCCTGGATGTTGAAGTTCTCCTGATAAGGGATGCCAATATATTGGGCCAGCACCATCTTACTGATGCTGATGCCGTTCTCCAACTCGATGCGCTGACTGGCCAGTTCATTCTGGTGGAGTTGTACTTGCAGCAAGTCGTTGTTCAGTGCAACGCCGGCCTTGATGGCCGTCCTTACGTCTTTCTCGATGCTTTCAAGATTGCGGCGGGCAGCATCGATGGTGTTGAGTTTCTCCTGGAGTTGTACCAATTGCCAGAAATACTGCTCGGTGGTATGTTCCACTTCGCGTACAGACAACTGTCGTTGCAATTGGCTGGCTTCTACTCCGACCTTGGCTAACCGGTTGCCATTAACAATTTGTCCGCCGGCAAAAACTGGTTGTAAGGCGGTCACGCTGCCCAGCAGACCGTGTTTCATCATGCTGAAGGGAATGGGGTTGCCGAACATACCTGCTGTTTCAGCGGGAATGATTGCAGCAGCTTCGGCAGGAATGAATTCTGCGGGATTGACCGAACCGTCCACAAGTGCCTTATTGGCATGGAAGTAAGCACCCGATGCCGACACGTTGGGGAAATAGTTGGTGTAGGCCTCCTTGCGCTGCTCCTCAGCACTGCGGATATTATTGTCGGCTTTGCGGATGGCAATATTGTTTTTCAACGCCTCCTGCTTGCATTGTTGGAGGGTATACTGGTGCTGGGCAACAGCCAGGCAGCAGTTCGCAAAACATAGGATGGTTATAATTAAATATCTCATTTTCTTATTTTTTCATTTTCTCAATTCTCTTTTCACTTCTCGTCTTCCAATAGACCACGGGTAGCATCGTGACCACAAGAATCAGGGCTCCGATACCACCAGCAAAGATACTGACTCCCACCGGCATCCAGAAAGATGTGCCGGCGATAATCATCGGGATGACACCCACGGCGGTAGTAGAGGTGGTCAGGAAGATAGGCACCATGCGCCGTTTGCCGGCGTCGTAGGCTGCATCGCGTACACTCCAACCCTTCTTCACAAGGGCGTCGGCATGCTCGAAGATGAGGATTTCATTACGCATGATGATACCCATTAGCGTGACCACACCGAATACAGCCGTCAGTCCCAGCATACGGTTCATGGCCCACAAACCGAGCAGCATACCCGGGAAGGCAAGGCTGATGGCGGCAATGCAGACGAAAGTAATGCCGAAACGCTTGAAGTTGAACAAGATAAAGAAGAATATTATCAGTGAGGCCACCAACATGCCGACCATAATCTGCGGAATCAGTTCGCCATTGGCTTCCACGATACCGCCGATTTCGGAGCGGACTCCATGAGGAATCTGGAGGTCATTGTCGATGAATTCCTCAATACGGCTTTCCACTTTTGAGGGTAGCACACCGCGGCGGGGCTCCGCCTTTACCGAGATACAGCGTTCACCGCAGCGGCGCACTATCTTCTCTTCGCTCCAGACTGGGTGGATATCAGCAACCTGACGGAGCAGAGTGGCCTGGGGATGGATGCTGGAGATGCCGGAATTTCCGGAAAATCCTGATAGCTTGCTGGCTATCGGCAAGTCGCCTACGCCGCTCAAAGGCAGGTTTTCGCGTTGACGGTCTTTGATGACGATGGGCATTTCATAGTCTTTTTCCCAAATCGTGCCCACGTTGAGATTGCCCGTTAGCATAGCAATGCTCATAGCCGTTGTGGCGCGGTCAACTCCCTGCTGGGCGGCAGCCGTGGGATTCAGCGTGACCTCCGTGAGCAATCGGGGCTGTTCATAGTCGGAATGCACCCAGAAGAGCTCGGGCTGTTGGCGCAGGAAAGCCATCAGTCGGTTGGCTACCGTGTGGAGTGAGTCAATGTCATCGCCATAGAACCTGAACTCGAAAGTCTCAACGTTCTGGAAGTCGAGTTCCTTAAACTTCACGAGTGCATTCGGATAACGGTCGGTATAGAGCGGTTCATACTTATCGAGTACGGCTTTCATGTCTTTCACGGAAGGTGTCGCCACAATGAACTGCGCGAAATTCTTTCCACCCACCTGTGGGGCATAGGATGTCTGGAAGCGAGGCGACGAACAACCGATGAACGAAGTGATGTACTGCACGCGCTCATCTTGTTTCAAGGCGTTGTAGATACTGTCGGCTATTGTCTTCGTTTCGGCCAGTCCGCTACCTTCAGGCAGGAATATTTCCACGGCAAACTGTTCGCGGTCGGCGTATGGCATGGAGCGGAATTTCAGTTGGGTGAGGATGAGGAAGGATGCCGTCACGATGGCCATCCCACCGCAGATAGTGAGCCATGGGTGGCGGAACGTCCAGTCGAGGGCGTGGTTGTAAGTGCTCTGCACCCAGCGGGTGATGCTTCCGGAATGGCTGGATTCTCCGGATTTTCCAGATTTTTGGGGCTTTATCAGCGCAAATTCCATGATCGGTATGACGACGACAGCCAGCAGGAGCGAGACCATCAGATTGATGGTGATGGTGAGTGGCAGTCCGTTGATAAACTCCCTGTACTGTCCTTTGAAGATAAACAGGAAGGGATAGAAGATGGCACAGATACAGAGTGTGGCCAGCAGCATTGGGAAGAAATAGTGCTGTGCGCTCTCGGCAGCGGCATGCCATCGGCTGTAGCCTTTCCCGAGATATTCCAGATAGCCGTCGAGCACCACGATCGAGTTATCAACAATCATGCCGAGCACGATGATAAGGCCTGCCAGCGTCACCGTGTTCAGCGGGATTCCCAGCATGTACATGATGCCCACGCTGATGAATGTGGAGAGCGGGATGGTGACAGCGGCCACGACAGCCGTTCGGAAAGGAAAGAGAACCATCATGACAAGGATGATGACGAGCATCGATTCGATAAGGTTCAGCAGAAAATCCTTCACCGAATCGCCCACCACTTTGGGCTGGTCGGCTATGCGGGTGATGCTGACATCCTTTGGCAGCACGTTCTCGCGGAAATCATCGAGCAGGCGGTTGACGGTGTCACCGTATTTCATGATGTTGTTGCCTTCACGCATCTCCAGGGAAACGATGATGCTGGGATGGCCGTTCTGCTCGATGTAGCTCTCCGTGCGGTCGTATTCACGGCGGATGGTGGCTACGTCGCGCACTCTTACCACATGGTTCTGGGCATCGGTATATATAATAAGGTTGCCTACTTCCTCCTCGGAGTTGACCGTGCCGCTTACGTGGATGGGCACGTTCTGCTGCTGATTCGACAGCGATCCGGTGGGAAGAATCAGGCCGTTGGCATTTAGTTTCTGATAGAGTTGCATCGTGCTGATGCCGTAGGCAGAGAGCCGCTGGTGGTCTATATAGAGCGTCAGTTGCTCCTTGATGTCGCCATAGATGCGCACGTTGCTCACGGAATTGATCTTCCGCAGTTCGTCCGACAGGCGATCCACGTATCCGTGGAGTTCGCGATAGGAACGGCTTTCGCTCTCCAAGGCTATGAGCAGAGCCGAAGTGTCGCCAAATTCATCATTTGCAATCAAGGCCAGCACGCCTTGGGGCAGATGTTGTTTGAAGAGATTGAGGCCATGCTTGATTTTCGACCATACCTCATCCTTGTTGTTTACCTCTTCGTTTAGTTCCAGCATCACCATACACATGCCGTTCGACGAGGTGCTGGTAGTCTTCTCGCGCCTCACTTCCTTGAACTGGAAAAGATAGCGTTCCAAAGGCTTGGCTACTTGTTGTTCCACTTCCTCGGCAGAGGCGCCGGGATAGATGGCTACCACCACTCCCTGACGGATGGTAAAACTGGGGAAGGAATCCTTCGGCATTTGGTCAAGGCCGTAGAGTCCGAATATGAAAAGCAAAACGATGAGCAGCGAAGTCAGACGGTAGTTGCGCATCAGTCCGGCTATCCAGTTGCCGTGTTTCTGTTTGTTTGCCATAGATGAAAACAATCAACTCTTAACCAAAAACTATCAACCCTCAACGGGCGAGCCTTCGCCCACCTTCTGATAACCTTCCGTTATCACCTTGTCGCCCTCTTTCAGGCCCTCCGTGATGACCAGACGGTTGCCTCGGGATTCTCCTACTTTCACTTTCTGCTGATGAGCCTTTCCGCCAGCAACGATCCAGACGAACTGCTCGCCGCTCGGATTCTGTCCTACGCAACGGGCGGGAACGGTGATCTGCGGACTGGTGTTTGACGAAGAGAAAGTGACATCGGCTACCATGCCTGGCAGCAGTTTGTGGCCGGGATTATTAACCTGCGCATAGACGGTATAAGTGTGGGTCATCAGGTCGCCCTCCACACCTTTCGTCAAGGAATGACTGTGAAAGGTCTCACCGCCCAAAGCTGCCACGCTGATCAGCGCATGGGCACCGCTGCGAAGCTGGCTCATTTCCTGTTCGGGCAGAGAGAAACGTACTTTCACGCGGTCGATGTTCAGTATCCGGGCAACGGGCTCAGCGGGAAGGGCTGATTCGCCGGCCGACTTCACACCGCTGCCGATAACACCACTAACGGGAGCCAGCAACCGGCAGTCTTTCACCTGCTTCTCCATCAGGCGGTATTGGGCTTCGGCCTGTGCCACCTGAGATTGCACTTCAACCCATTTGATATCGGTGAGCGAGCCTTGGTCGTGCAATAGCTTCATGCGTTCCAGGGCATCATGAGCCTGAGAGAGTTGCGCCTTGGCACCGGCCAGCGCATTCTGAGCCGAGGTGGGGTCGATGGTAGCCAGCAACTGGCCGCGCTTCACCCATTGGCCTTCATTCACGAAAACCCTGCTGAGTGTGCCCATGCTGGTGAAACTCACGGCGGTGGCCGATTGCTCTTCCACCTGTCCTACATAAGTGGTTCCTGTATCATTCAGCGAACGCCTGACGGTCTCCGTCTGGACAGGCATGCTCATTGGCTTTTGTTCCTTTTTGCCGCTGGTGCAACTTGCCATCGAAAATAGGGAAATAATGGCGCAAAATAGCCCTATTTGTGTTCTGATTTCTCTCATTTCTTCTTGTTTTATTCTTATTTTTACTTTTTAAATGCAAAAATGGCTATTTTATTTGAAATAGTAGTGTTCTGTTTGTCCATTATCGAGGTCAGTTTTTCTCAAAATCGGGCAGCGGAACATTTATTAAGTAAAAAAGGACGCATTTATCGTCAAGAATGGCTTATCTTTGCAACAATTGAATGCTCTTGGCATTGAGAAAACAGCAACAAATCAAGATACGAAAATGAATACAGACGGGCAGCGTGTAGTGGATCTCTCCGACATTGACAGCCAGCATATTTCTGTGGACTATCAGGACGGCGATCTGGCCATCTTGACGGATATTCGGCAGATTCCCGAGTTCAGTTCCATGAAAATGGGAATGAATGTCATCCTTTTTTGCCTGAAAGGGAAACTGCAGTTTGAAGTGAATGGCCGGCAGATCACGGTACGGGAGCGCGAACTGTCAATCGTGCAGAGCCATGTGTCAGTGGGCAACCTGATGGTCTCGCCCGACTTTCAATGCCGCATAGCCTGTATGAGTGACCGGCTGGTGAAGCAGCAGCTCAGGGGCTATATCACGATATGGAACCGCGCGCTCTATGTAAATAACACCAATATCTTCAGGATTCCCGAAGATCAGCCGCTGGAACAAACGGGGCATTTCTACGAATTGGTCAATTTCTATTTCACCCGTCCGCGCAAACGGTTCCGCCAGGAAGTCATCGGGAGCCTACTGCGTTGCTTCCTGCTTGACATCTGCGAACTGATGGAAGAGCAGACAGCTGTGGAAACCTCATCGGTTCATTCGCAAGGCGACCAACTCTTCAACCGTTTCCTGCAGATTCTTTCTGAGAGTCAGGTCAAGCGCCAGACGGTGGAGTCATACGCCGACCAGCTCTGTGTCTCGCCGAAATACCTTTCCGCCGTATGCAAGAAAACCAGCGGCAAGACCGCAATGCAATGGATCAATGAGTACGTGATGGAGGACATCCGCTATTACCTGAAGGAAACATCTTTGACAATCAAGGAGATATCCACCACGCTGGGCTTTCCCAATCTTTCTTTCTTCGGGAAATACACCAAGCGGAGTATCGGTATGTCGCCCAAAGAATTCCGCAATCAGCGTTCATGAATTAACAATATAGAATATGGAAATGACAAACTACATGAAAACCTTGGCAGTTGCCCTGATGATGGCGGCAACGCCTGTGATGGCACAGCAAGTGAATGATTCAAACACGCCGCTCCACCTGATGCGCCCAGCCTATCGGATCGGCTATGGCGTATCGTCAGTGGAACAAGTGAAGCAGACGATGGACCGCGTGCTGAAGTATATTGACAGCGAGACTCCGGCAAAGTTGATCAACGGAGAGACAGGTGAGGAGGTGACGAAATGGAAGCAGATAGATGCACAGACGAAGCTGAAGCCCGGCGGCTTCCGACTGACGAGCTACGAATGGGGCGTCACTTATTCAGGCGTGTTGGCAGCCTATGAGGCCACAGGCGATGCGGCTTACCGCGACTACGTCTATGGCCGGATGAAGTTCCTGTCACAGATTGCTCCCTATTATAAAAAGGTATATGAGAAGAATAAGTCGATAGACGGCAACGTGAGGCGGATGATCGAACCTCATGCGCTCGATGACTGCGGGGCTATCTGTTCGGCAATGATCAAGGCATCACTCAAGGATAAGAGCCTGGGCCTCGGGGATATGATAGCCAACTATTCCGACTATGTGCTCAACAAGGAGTATCGGTTGGCCGACGGGACCTTTGCCCGTATCCGTCCGCAATACAACACGCTTTGGCTCGACGACATGTTTATGGGAATTCCCACGGTGGCCTATATGGGAAAATACACCGGTGAAGCTCGCTATTACGATGAGGCTGCGCGCCAAGTGCTTCAGTTTGCGCAGCGCATGTTTGTCAAAGAGAAAGGGCTGTTCCGCCACGGATGGGTGGAAGCAATGACCGATCATCCTGCTTTCCATTGGGGTAGGGCCAATGGATGGGCCATACTGACCATGTGCGAGGTGCTCGACGTGCTGCCGGAGAACCATCCGAAGCGTGGAGAGATCATGGAACTTCTGCGTTCGCATGTGCGTGGTCTGGCCGCCTTGCAGCATCATGACGGTTTCTGGCATCAGTTGCTCGACCGTAATGATACCTATCTGGAGGCTTCTGCCACGGCTATCTATGCCTATTGCTTCGCCCATGCCATCAACAAAGGCTGGATAGACGCGAAGGCTTACGGCCCCGTGGCCCAGCTGGCCTGGCATGCCGTGGAGTCGTCGGTGAATGAGAAAGGTCAGGTAGAGAACGTTTGTGTGGGCACGGGCATGGGCTTCGATCCTGGATTCTATGCTTATCGTCCTGTTCATGTGATGGCTGCCCATGGTTACGGTCCCGTGATTTGGGCTGGTGCTGAGATGATCAATCTGCTGAAACGCCAGCATCCCAAGTCGAACGATAGTGCCGTACAGTTCTATGACAAGGAAATTCCCACCAATGCGCCCATCTTCAATGTGGACGGGAGCATGAAGTTCTAAAATAAAAATGTTTTTCCGATAATTACTGCCACTCTGCAACCTCCCCTTATTTAAAGGGCTTGCGAGGTGGCAGTAATCAACCGCATTTGCACAATTTGTGCAGATGGCTTGCACAACTATTGCAGATGATGCGCACATTTTGTGCAGATGATGCGCACAACTTGTGCACTTCATCCGCACAATTTCTGCACTTTATTTATAGAAGTTCTTTTCGAAAGCCTGGAACTCGTCTTTCTTCATCACACAACGCTTCCACCATGATTCGATGAAGCCGAATCCGTAGCCCATCAGTTGGGTGAAGGCTGCAGGAATGGAGAGCAGTCCTACCTTCAGGCTCTTGTTTTGGATGCTGGAATCGATGAAAATGACGAGGCTGTAGAACAGGATGGGGAAAAGGGCTACCATGCAGATCCAGAACCACGTGTGCCAATGGGGCGCATCGTAGTGAATCATGGCGCGGGCAACGGCCGCTAGAAGAATCAGCGCGATGACGCCTACGGTAAATACCATAGGCAGGAGGTGAACCAGCTTGAGCGTGCCGGGATGGCGCTTTTCGAGGTTGATGCGGGCAATGCCGCTATTATAGACCTGACGGAAAAACTTGCGGAAATCAGTGCGTCGCTTGTGCCATACCCAAGCATCGGGGAAAAGTTGGGGATTGTAGCCGGCCTCCACGATGCGATAGGAGAAATCGATGTCCTCACCGAAGCGCATCTTTGAGAAGCCACCCAGCTGCAGATAGACATCTCGGCGGATGCCCATATTGAAGGAGCGGGGGTAAAACTTATCGAGCTTCTTCTTTCCGCCGCGAATACCGCCGGTGGTAAAGAAGGAAGTCATGGAGTAGGAGATGGCTTTCTGTACGGGCGTAAACGATGGGTGCGATGCGTCGGGACCACCGAAGGCGGCGAGTGTAGAATGTAGAGTTCCATTCTCCATTGATAAAGCCGTGTCAACGGCTTTCAGATAGCCTTTGGGCAGTACCACATCGGAATCCAGGATGATGAGCCATTCGCCATGGGCGCGCTCGGCTCCGTAGTTGCGGGCTTGTCCTGGGCCTCCGTTTTCCTTGGCGTAATAATGCAAGTCAAGGATGTCTGCGAACTTGTCGCAAACATCCTTGCAAGGTTTTTGAGAACCATCTTCCACAATGACAACCTCAAAGTCTTTCAGTTCTTGTTCCGTAAGGCTTTGCAGAAGTTCCTCGACTTCGTCGGGACGGTTATAGACGGGTATGATGAATGAATACTTCATTTGCTATATTGCAACTTGTCTGCAAAAATAAGCAAAAAAGCCGAAAGCGCAAAACTTTCGGCTTTTTTTTGTTGTTATGGTAAGGATAGCCAATAGCAGGCGGACAAAATAAAGGGAGTCAGAGGGGATTACTTCATGATTACCTTCCGACCATTCTTGATATAGATGCCCTTGGCGGGAGTGTTTACGCGTTGGCCGTTCAGGTTATACACGGGTGCGTCGTCGGCATCCGTCTGCTGTCCGTTTTCCGCAGCCTCTATGCCACTCGCTTCGCTCTCGATCTCGAAACTGTAGATTTTCAGCAGGTCGGTAGCGGATGGTGCGCGTCTTGCCCCAGTAGCCTTGGCTCCGGCAGAATTCATGCCGCCATAGATATATACCAGCGTTTCCTCGCTCACATTGTATGGGAACTTCACTTTCAGTTTGCCGTCTAGTTCCATCTCTATCGGGTCGTTGTTGCCAATTTTTACTTTCAGCACCATGTTGCCCTGCGTCTCGGCCTCCACCTTGATGGAGCCCTTGCCTTCGTTCACTTTGAACACGATGCCCGTGTAATTATCCTTAAAGTCGTCACCGAAGATGTCCTTGCCATCGATGGCCGAGTCGTCCGTCGGTTTATTCACGATGACGCATTTTTCCACTGGGTCAAACCCACCGTCGCCATTACTGATGTTAACGAACACATTGTCCACCACAGTTCCTTCGAGATTTGTGTTCTCGTCAATCTCCGTTCCTAGATCGACGGTCCGTCCCTCTTCAACGGGAACAATGCCCATCTCCACGATGTTCTGGAACTGACTCCAGCCCGATGTCGCCTCATATTTCTCTTTCGTGCCTGCGGGAACGTAGAGGGTGGCTTTGGTGAATTCCTCTTGTCCATCTTCAGTCCAATTTGTAAAGACAAAGGCCTGAGGATCAATCTCAAAAGGCTCTTCTATCAGCGAGGTGACTGTAGTCAGGTTGGGACAAAGGAACGCCCACTCGCCGATACTCGTCACGCTTGAGGGAATGGTTACGCTCGTCAGTTCGGGGCAGTTAAAGAACGCATCATCACCGATGCTTGTTACGCCCTCGGGGATGGTCACGCTCGTTAGGCCGGATATGTATGCAAATGCATTTTTTCCTATACTCGTCACATCCTCAGGAATAATAGTATTTTTACAACCTGCAATCAGTGTGTTGGTTGCCGTCTCAATAATCGCATTACAGTTACTCCTGGAATCATATACAGGATTCCCACTTTCAACAGAAATACTCGCCAAAATGAAGCATAATGAGAATGCCTTATCGCCGATGCTTGTTACGCTCGAGGAGATGGTCATGCTCGTCAGGCTCCAGCAATTAGCGAATGCCCAATCGCCGATACTAGTCACGCTCTCGGGGATGGTCACACTCGGTATGCCAGTACAGAACTCGAACGCCCCATTGCCTATGCTTGTCACGCTCTCGGGGATGGTAATGCTCGTCAGGCCCCTGCATTCAGAAAACGCATAATTGCCGATGCTAGTTACGCCCTCGGGGATGGTTACGTTTGTCAGTTCCATGCAGTAATGGAACACCCAATCACCGATGCTCGTCACGCCTTCGGGGATAGTCACGCTTGTCAGGCTCCTGCAGCCCTCGAACGCATAATTGCCGATACTCGTTACGCTCGAGGGAATAGTCACACTCGTCAGGCCGGAGCAACTTTGGAACGCATAATCACCGATGCTCGTCAAGCCCTCGGGTATGTTCACGCTCATCAAATTAGAGCACGCATTGAACGCCTTGTCACCTATGCTCTTCACGCTTGAGGGGATGGTTACGCTCGTCAGGTCGGAGCAGCCCTCGAACGCCCCAACACCGATACTTGTTACGGTTAATTCCGTTGAACCGGCATACACTTTCTCTGGGATGACCACTACTGGCTCAGGGAGTGAGATTGTCTGATAGTAAACAGCATTGAGCGTCATAGAACCACTCGTCAACATGAGGTCAAGGTCTCGGCCTTCACCGCCCTTGGCGCACTCACCAGCCATTGTCTGAGTGATTGGAACTTCATTTAAGCCGTCCTCCCACTTAACATGATCGTAATAAGTGTTACTCCACCAGCCATTCATGATTTTCAAGTCAAAATCAGAAGAAACGTCTGAAACGTCAAAGATCAGAGTCTTTAGGCTATAGTAAACATCATCAGGAATAGTGGGCAGATGTTTGCCTTCGGTAGAACTGAAGCGCATGGCTGCAGCATCCCAAGCGCCAGGTGTGAATGGTAGTTGAGGATCTTCTGCTTTTTCTTCTTCTGACCTGTTAGGATCACCATAGATATAGGTCTTATCAAACATGGCAGCCTTGAGATTCGTTGCCTCCGTTCCGTTGACTGTAAAGGACCATGTGAACCCGTTACTGTCAGTCCATGTTTCCGCCATTGTCTGCATAGAACCGCAGAGCAAAAATGTTAGTAAGAATAGTCTGAAACATTGCAAGTGTTTCGACGCTTGAAGTGATAAAATTTGTAGTGTTTTGTTCATAATGTTTTTGTTTTTTAGGAAAGGATTGTTATTCAGATCTGGTTTTATAGGGTTATACATTATTGCTTATTTCTTCTATACTTCATAGTCTTCACGCGAATGGAAGCCAAAGAGCCATGCTTTCAAGACGCGCTTCGTCTGGAAATGTTCTGCCGTCTGTTGTGTCATCGCTTGTATACTCATTGTCGGCATTTGTTTTATCTTTCTTCAATACAACTAAAGTTGTTCGTCTTGTATGGATGCTGCAAAAATAATCATAATTCTTTAAAATTGCAAACTTTCCCTCAAAAAACTGTGGGCAGTTTGTGAAATAAACGTCAAATACATTGCCAAACAAAAAGGCAAGGATTTTTGTCCTTGCCTTTATGGGTTAAATGTCGATGCGGTCTTATTCCTTCACGCGCTGCAGGTAAGAACCGTCGCGGGTGTCAACCTGTACGAGGTCACCCTCGTCGATAAACAGGGGCACGCGGATTTCAACACCAGTCTCCAGCGTGGCGGGCTTGGTAGCGTTGGTAGCCGTATCACCCTTGATGCCAGGCTCTGAATGAGTCACGCGGAGGTTGGTCTTCACGGGCATTTCAGCGAAGAGGATGGTAGCCGTGTCAGCATCGCTTACCACTTCCACGATGTCGCTCTCCTTCATGAAGTCAACACCCGTCACGAGATCCTTGGCGATGGGGGCCTGATCGTAAGTCTCCTGGTTCATGAAGATGTAGTCGTCTCCGTCCTTGTAGAGGAACTGATAGGGGCGACGCTCCAGACGTACGTCGTCGAGTTTGAAGCCTACCTGGAAAGTGCGGTCCAGTACGCGACCGTCGGTCACGTTCTTCAGCTTGGTGTTCATAACGGTGTTACCCTTGCCCGGCTTGCGGTGCTGGAACTCGATGCATACCCAGATGCCGCCGTCCATGCGGATGGCTGTTCCCTTCTTGATGTCTTGTGAATTAATCATATTACCTTATTAATATATTATGTATTGTTCTTTTCGGGCGCAAAGGTAGTGCAAAAGAGCGAAAAAACCAAATAATGATTTGGTTTTTTCCGAATGCAGCCTGCCTTCGTGCGGTTTTACCGCGCAAAGGTACTACAATTTTCGAAAAAATCATAAAACTTTCAATTAAATTTAGCATATTTCTTTGGTATTTCGAAAAATATGAGTAATTTTGCAGCCCGAAATCGTTGAATCATAAATAAAAATAAAATAGAAAAGCAATGAAAAGAACATTTCAGCCCCACAATCGCCGTCGCGTGAACAAGCATGGCTTCCGTGAGAGAATGGCAACCAAGAATGGCCGCCGCGTGTTGGCTTCACGCCGCGCAAAGGGTCGCAAGAAGTTAACTGTTTCTGACGAGAACCACGGCAAGTAAGCCTCGGCGTTCGTAAGCAGACTAAGAAGAAGGCAGGAAGGAGCAAAGCATCTACTTTGCTCCTTCCTGCTTTTTGGGTGTAGGCTATATGCCGTGGAAACCTTAACAAAAACTAAAAGTGTTGAATTTACAATAAAGAAGGAATCTGCTGTTGAAATGATAAATAATGGGTGATAATTTGTTTACTTAGTACTATTTTGATAAGATAAGTTCAAAAATGAGCAAAAAAGTATTATGTATTTCACTTTATTCTGCCTAACTTTGCACGGTGAAAATGTCAAAACTTACCAGGTAAGCCAAAATATGAATGAATCAACTAATATATATATTAATAATGTGTAACTTAATAACTGAAGGAATGGGAAAAGAAAGTACAGCATGAAGTTTACAACCATGCCGCCTGTTTCTTAAGCAGATGCGACTATCACATATATCCGCTGAATACGGCGTTTTTTGAATTGAATAATAACTATCTTTTAATAACCTAAAGAATATACTTAAGTATGAATCAGAACTTTGGAAAGACAGCGTTGATGGCTGGCGCATGTGCCATTTTAGGTTTGGCATATTCGCCAAGTGTCTATGCTGATGCTGCTGTGAATACCGTTCAGTCGGTTCAGCAGTCGAAGAAAGTGACGGGTACTGTATCAGATGCCATGGGGCCGGTTATCGGAGCCAGCATTCTGGAAAAAGGTACAAGTAACGGTACGGTTACCGACATTGACGGTAACTTCTCTCTCAATGTGCAGCCCGGTGCTACGCTGGTGATCAGTTACATTGGTTTCCAGACTCAGGAGGTTGTCGTGGGCAATCAGTCTTCTATCAACGTAACCATGAAGGAAGACGACACTACGCTGGAAGAAGTGGTTGTCGTGGGTTACGGTGTTCAGAAGAAGAAACTCGTGACAGGTGCTACCGTAGAAGTGAAGGGTGAGGACATCACCAAGCTGAACACTACTCAGGTACTCGGTGCTCTGCAGAGTCAGAGTCCTGGTGTGAGCATTCAGGCCGTTTCTGGCCAGCCGGGTGATGGCTTTAAGGTTGCCATACGTGGTGCTGGTACAAACAGTGACACCAAGCCTATCTACGTGATTGACGGCGTGACAGGTGGTGACATCAACAACCTGAACCCTGCCGATATTGAACGTATCGACGTGTTGAAGGATGCAGCTTCGGCAGCCATCTACGGTGCCAATGGTGCCAATGGTGTAATCCTCATCACTACCAAGCAAGGTAAGGCTGGCAAGGTGAGTGTCAGTTACGATGGAAACATCGGCTGGCAGAACGTTGCCAAGATGCCCCAACTCTTAAATGCTCGCCAATTCATGCAGATTCAGGATATGGTTAATCAGAACAATGGCGGTGCTGCCTATGACTGGGCATCTTTCTTGAAGGTGAATCCAGAAGGTGGCGTGACAGAGATTAACAAAGGGCTGTATGAGGCCTATGCAAACGGCTCGAATCCAGGTACCGATTGGCTGGATGCCATTCGTAATAAGAATGCCGTGACAACGAGCCATGCCTTGAACGTCTCAGGCGGTTCTGAGGTTTCGAAGTTCTCTACAGGTATCGGCTATCAGTATCAGGACGGTGTTTTCGGAAATATGGCAAAGTCTGATTTCCGCCGTTTCACATTCCGTCTGAATTCTGAGCATGTCATTCTGAAGAGTGCCAACAAAGATTATGACGTGATTAAGTTCGGTGAGAACATGTACTTCCAGCATCGTCAGAATCAGGGTCTTCAGAATGGTAACCAGTATAGCAACGAACTGTCGAACATGGTACGTGCCAATCCGCTTCTGCCTATGCTTGATGCAAGCGGCAACTATACGGCTCACGACTATCTGAGTGAGTCTGGCTGGTTCGGTTTCAATAGTTATATGGGTAACCCTGTTTACAATATGCTCAACGGACAGAGTGCCAATAACAAATCGAAGAGCTTCAATATGAACGCTGTTGCCTATGTAGAAATTCAGCCCATCAAGAACCTGGTTTACCGCGGACAGGTGAACTACAACCAGAGTTCATGGTCTTGGCGTTCTTATCTGCCTGTCTATTATAGCAATGATCAGGGTTCAAAGCGTGATCTTGATCAGGTGACTCAGCAGACAGGTCTCGGCTGGGGCTGGGGTATGACTCATACCTTGGATTATAAGTTCCGTGTGGCAAAGAACAACTTCGATGTCATGGTAGGTACTGAATACGGACAGAGCCGTCCAAGTTTCGGAGAGTCTCTCAATGCTACTTCTACAGGTTCTATCTTTGGCAATATGAAGCAGGCTTATGTAGGCCTTACGGAAAACCGTTCCGAAGCAACTGTTGACGGTACTCCTTATGGTGATGAGACTTCATTGTCTTACTTTGGCCGTATCAACTATGACTTCAACGAAACTTATATGTTGAGCCTCGTGCTCCGTGCTGACGGTTCATCTAAGTTCGTTGACGGAAAGCGCTGGGGTTACTTCCCCTCAGTGTCTGCAGGTTGGGTGGTTTCCAATGAAAAATTCATGCAGAGCACTGCTTCATGGCTTGACTTCCTGAAACTTCGTGCTGGTTGGGGTCAGAACGGTAACAAGAACATCGGTGACTCGTTCGCCTATATGACAACTTTCAGCTATGGTAACTTTGGTAACTATTCTTTCAACAACACAAAGGATAATTCCACACAGGGTGCTTACTCTACACGTTTGGCCAATACAGACTTGACTTGGGAAACCTCAGAGCAGATTGACCTCGGTCTCGACGCTCGTTTCCTCGGTGGTCGTCTTGGCTTGACCTTCGACTGGTATAGCAAGAAGACAAAGGACCTCCTGCTCTATGTGCAGATTCCTGCTTCTACAGGTTTCGCCAACCAGTGGCGCAATGCCGGTACGGTGAAGAACACGGGTGTTGAACTCGCTTTGAACTGGCGCGACCAGGTTGGTGAGGACTTCCACTACAACATCGGTTGGAATATGGCTCTTAATAAGAATGAGGTGACGGAAATCAACGGTGCTGCCGATTATATCGATGGCGGTAAAGATTTGCTCGCTCAGAGTACAGGTACCATGGCTCGTATGCAGGTAGGCCATCCTATAGGTTTCTTCTACGGTTATAAGTCTGACGGCGTGATTCAGAATGCAGCCGATCTTCAGTCTTACCTTAATGCAAACTGCAATGGTGATGCTGCTAACTCTAAGCAAGGCGCTGGCATCAAGCCTGGTGACCTGAAATTCGTAGATGTAAATGGTGACGGTGTTATAGATGATAACGACAAGACGGATCTTGGAGATCCTCATCCCAATGTAACGATGGGCTTCAGCCTGGGTGCAGACTATAAGGGATTCGATATCTCTGTGACTGGTTACGCTGCTTTAGGTCAGCAGGTGGCACGCTCATGGCGTAAGTTCACCGACGGACAGTATGAGAATTATACTACCGAGGTTTATGACTATTGGCACGGTGAGGGTACTAGCAATAGATATCCACTTTTGGCTCCTGGTAACACAGGTCCCAACTGGCAGGAGGTTTCAGATCTTTATGTGGAGAATGCAGGCTATTTCCGTTTGCAGAACCTCACTATCGGTTATGATTTCACAAAGGTTTGGAAGAACAGCCCATTCCAGCAACTCCGTCTCTATTTCGCAGCCCAGAATCTCTTCACCATTACCAAGTACAAGGGTATGGATCCTGAAAATGGTAGGGCCATCAATGGTAATGAGCCTTGGGTGACTGGTGTTGACGTTTGTAACTATCCGCAGCCACGTACCTATATGGTGGGTGTAAATGTTAAATTCTAAAGCATAAGATACAATGAAAAAATTATCATATATTGCTGTCGTGGGAATGATGTCTCTCGGTTTGGCTTCTTGCTCACTCGACTCAGAGAACATGACCGACAGCACAACGGAGAATTTCCCGAAGACAGAAAAAGATGCCACGGCGTCTCTCGCTGCTATCTACGAGAATCTGAACGCCGTGAATGCCACTCCCCAGGCTTCGTTCTATTACCTCTCCATGCTGGCTTCCGACGATAACCTCGGCGGTGGTGGTGCCAACGATAAGATGATGCAGGCCTTGGACTTGCTCTGTAACTATAATGCTAACATGACTGAGCAGTTCTATAAGGACCGCTATGAGGGCATCGGACGTGCCAACGCCTTGCTGTCCGCCCTTCCCAATACAGATCTCTCTGATGAGGTGAAGGCCCAGGATATTGGCGAGGCTAAGTTCCTCCGTGCTTTCTACTATTATGAACTGGCCTCTCAGTATGGAAATGTTCCTTTGGTAACAGTGCCTGGTACTGATCCTTCACAGGGTGACGTTAAGGACTTGTGGGCACAGATTCTGATGGACCTTCGCGATGCTGCCAAGGATATGCCCGCCAAAAAATATTCTGATGGCCATGTAGATAAGTACACAGCTGAAGCTATGCTTGCTCGCGTGTGGTTGTTCTATACAGGTTTCTATGGTAACGGTACTGACCTGGCTGCTCTCACTAGCACGGCCTACAATCCGTTGACTTCCGTTGATCTTCCTGATGGATCAAAACTTACGAAGCAGGATGTTATCGGTTATATCGACGATTGCGTGAACAATTCCGGCTATTCACTCGTTCCCGATTACCGCAACCTCTGGGCATATACCAATAAATATACCGTTGAGCAGTATCCTTACACGGCAGGCCAGAACCTGAAGTGGGTAGAGGATGACCTGAATGCCGGGGCATCGACCAATCCCGAGTCAATGTTTGCCATCAAGTTCAATAAATTGGCTTCGTGGAGCACAACCATCGGCTATGGTAATGGATATGCACTGCATTTCGGTATCCGTGGCGGTCAGGATGTTGACAAGACTTTCCCCTTCGGACAGGGTTGGGGTGCAGGTCCTGTGGCTCCCAATCTCGTTGACGATTGGAAGGCAGCAGAGCCTAATGATATGCGCCGCGATGCTTCCATTCAGGATGTTCGAGAATTGCCTGCATATGCTTTCGGCGGTGCTACCTGGGCTGACTTTATCCAGGAAACCAACTATTTTGAAAAGAAACAGGCTGCCATTGCCGGTTTCGATCCTGCAACCAACAAATATCAACCCTGCTTCGAGGCTATCATGTATGGTGATAAAGGTTGGGAGAATGGTGTAAACTTCCAGACTTCTAATATTCATGACCTCGTGCTGCTACGTTTTGCTGACGTTTTGCTGATGCAGAGCGAATTGAAGGAAGACGTAACCGGTATCAATAAGGTTCGTGCACGTGTTGGCCTTGCTCCGATTGGTGCATATTCTCTTACCGCCCTTCAAAACGAGCGCCGTTGGGAACTTGCTTTCGAAGGTGTACGCTGGAACGACATCCGCCGCTGGCATATTGCTGCTGCTGCACTTGAGAAGCAGACCAACCAGCCAACTTATTCTCGTGGAGTGCCTGATACAAACAAGGCTCATAACGGAGGCTATGCTGCTCGTTTCAAGGCAACGGCTGGATTCATGAAGATGCCTGAGAACCAGGTGCTTCAGGGTCGTGTTGCACAGAACGAAGGATGGTCAGGCGCTGATTCTGAGTATCAGGGATGGTAATCTATCAAGTTCTAATAAGCAAATATAAAAGAAGAAATATATGAAAAAGATATTTTTTGCAATGCCTCTGCTGGCTTTGGCACTTACAGCCTGTGATCCCTCGCAGATTGAAGGCGGTTCAGAGTGGGCTTCTATCAGTGCAGACCAGGTTCAGGCAACAGCCACACCCGTACAGGTAGATGGCAAGAATAGCAACCGGATACATGTGACAAATACCTCGCCCGTTGTATCTGCATGGGATGCTGACCAATTGATTGAGAATACAACGCATACTGTAACCACCGATGGAGAGATTTATGTCACGAAAATTGGTCAAAACGTTATCCGCTGCCTGACAACCAATGTGGGTGGCACACCAACCACAAAGGAACTGACAGTACAGGTTGATACCATTACTTATATCACTCCTGCTATCAGTGAGCGTCTTGGAATTGGCAAGGCTGGTGGTGCTAAGTATTTCGGTAAGGGATTCGACAAGAACAAGATTGAAGTGAAGCATCTTTTGCTTGAAGGTGCACCTTCCAATACACTTGAAATCGTGAAGAATGATAATCCTTGTCTTTGCACTTTCCATTGGAATGATGGAAAACTTGAGAAGAACTTAGGTCAGATTTCAACATTCAGTATTGGTGAATATGAATTGTTAGTTGACTGGATTGATGCCGCCGGTAACCATGGCGAGAATGTAAGTCTTGGCAAATTCAAGATTGAGGCTATGGAAGTTCCTGAGGGCGTAACGCTGCTGACAGGATATACACCTGAGAATCCAACTGCCACTAAGACTTGGGAATTGGTTCCTGCCAATAACTGGGGTAATGGTGGTAACAATGACAAGAAACCTTCATGGTGGACTACGTCTGTCGTTGATCAGGGCGGTTCATTAGGTACTATCACCTTCGACTTTGCCAACTCTACGCTGACCAAGGTTGTCTTTGATGAAACTAACAAAGCTGGTGATAAGTCTGGTTCAGGTAAGTTCTCGCTCGACTTTACAACTGCCGATGAGTCGAAGAGCATCCTCTTCACGCTGAAGACTACTGAGCCTGGTAACATTGTCTATCCGGTAATGATTAATCAGGGTGATTATCATCCAACGGTATATGATGTCACGGTAGTATCAGAGAACGAGCTCGTGCTTAGGGCACAGCATACAAATGATGCTACTTGGGAAGGCTGCTTCTGGGTATTCCAGGCTGTGAAATGATAGCTATTAATAAGTTTATCTGATAAACCTAATTTTCACCCCACATTCCTAAAGGATGTGGGGTGATTTTTTATTCTGATTCTTTTCACGAAATCGTTTTTTTGCAGTATCTTTGCAGGCAGAAATAGATAAGAAATGAGTGAAAAAACGAAGATTCTTTTAGGAAGGTCGTGGCAATGGGGATTGTCGCTGCTGTTTGCGGTGGCAGTTTTCCTGTTTTGGGCCATGCCTTATTATAGCGTGATGTCCTATCAGGAGCAGTTACAGATGTTCCTTTGGGACGGCGGCTATTTCTGGGAACGAGTAAGTCTGCCGGGAGGACTGTCCGACTGGCTGGGTGAGTTCCTCGTACAGTTCTATTTCGCGCCTTTGATAGGGGCTGGCATTTTGGCTGTGCTATTCCTGCTGATGCAGTGGCTGACGTTCTGCGTCATGGCTCGTCGTTGTAACGGAAAACGGCAAGGCGGCGAGGGCTTTGCCTTCGTGCTGAGTTTCGTGCCTGTCTTGCTGATGTGGGCCTATATGGGCGACGAGAATGTAATGCTGGGCTTTGTGGTGGCCTGTATTTTTGCGCTGCTGGTCATGTGGGGCTATACAAAGATTCAGACCGAATGGTTGCGCCGATGGGTCTATCCGTTGGTAATGGCCGTTGTTCTCTATTGGACAATGGGTGCCGTGGTGCTGGCTTTTGCTTTGTTCGTGGCTTTGTGGCAGTTTGTTGACCACAGGGAAGGCCGTTGGGTGACAGCCGCCGTGACCATCCTTTTCACCTTATTCCTGATGTTAAGCTCTTCTGCCTTCCTGCCTTATCCGCTGTTCCGACTGATGGGCGGACTCTTCTATTACCGTTTCCCGGCTTTAATCCCGCTGTTTCAGGGAATTATCATCCTGAGTCTGGCTTTGATTCCTGTAATTGGCGCTATTGTCATGAAAATGTCTCAATCGAAAGCGATGGGAAATTGGGCTGCAGTAGCATTCGGCGTATTGCTGGCAGTGGCTGGTTTCTTTGGCATCAGGAGTCAATTTGATGAGAAGCGGTACGAGGTCATCGACTACGATTTCATGGTACGCACCGAGAAGTGGGAGCAGATGATATCCATGGCCGAGAAGAAGAATCCCACTACTCCAACCAGTGTGTCGTGCCTGAATCTGGCTCTTCAGCAGACGGGGCAAATGGGCGACCGCATGTTTGAATTCTTCCAGAACGGCGTGCAGGGATTGCTACCCTCATTCCAAATGAACTTCACGACCCCCGTGCCTACCGCTGAGATTTATCTGCGACTGGGCATGGTGAACGAAGCCATGCGCTATTTCTACGAGGCCCAAGAGGCTATCCCAGCTTATCGCAAAAGTGCCCGTTTGACTAAGCGGCTGGCAGAGTGTAACTTGATTAATGGTGAATATGAAGTGGCCCGAAAGTATCTGCGCAAATTGCAGAAGACGCTCTTCTACCGGAAGTGGGCAACGCGTACGCTGGAACTGATGAAGAGCGAGCGCGCCATCAACGAGCATCGTTTCTTCGGGCCGCTGCGTAAGAATCTTTATAAGGCAGATTTCCTTTCGAGCGACCGCGAAATGGACCAGATGATAGGCTTGCTGCTCGTGAGTAACAGACAAAACCGGACGGCTTTCGAATACCTGATGGCATACGAACAGCTGAATGGCGATATCAACCGTTTCGAACAGTATTATCCGTTAGGACAGCACATGTCTTATGACCATGTGCCCAGTTCCTATCTTGAAACCCGTCTGGTTTATTGGGCGCAACACAGCAATCAGATGAACCAGCCTCCAGCAGGTGTCAGCCAGATGATGGGGCAGCGCTTCATGGAGTTTGGAAAACAGTTCTCTCAAAAAGGTAACTTGGAGCCTTTCCGCGGAACTTATTGGTATTACTTTGCAAAGATGATGAAGAAATGAGGTATATTGTTAAATTGGTGTTAGTTGTTGGGTGTTGGGTGTTAGTGGCTTGTAGCAGCACTCCGACCGATGTTACCATGTCGGATCAGTTGCCTTCCATTTATCCCGATTATATCGGTGTGACGATTCCCGACGGCATCGCCCCGATGAACTTCAATATCCGCAGCAATGACGAAGTGGAAGCCGTGGATGTGGTGGTGAAGGGTTCAAAGGGCGGCGAAGTGCATGCCAACGGCGACTGGGCTCGTTTTGATGTTGACCAGTGGCACGCCTTGACGGCTGCCAACAAGGGCGGCGAATTGACCTTTACTGTCTGCGTGAAGCAGAATGGCAAGTGGCTCCAGTATAAAGACTTCAAGATGTATGTCAGCAAATACGATTTGGCGGAGTGGGGACTTACCTATCGCCGTATTGCTCCGGGATATGAGGTGTACAGCCATATGGGAATCTTCCAGCGTGACCTGTCTAACTTTGAGGAGACGGCTATTATCGAGAACACCCAACTGCTGGGTCAGTGTGTGAACTGCCACATGGCCAACCGCACCAATCCCGACCGTATGGTGTTTCATATCCGCGGAGACCATGGCGCTACGCTGATTCAGATGGACGGCAAGCGCGACGTGCTGGCTGCCAAGAACGACTTGCTGGGCGGTTCGATGGTCTATCCTTATTGGCATCCTTCGGGCGACTATTGTGCCTTTTCCACCAATCAGACGCGTCAGGGATTCCATGAAATCCACAACGAACGTATTGAGGTGTTCGACCTGAGCAGCGACATCTTCGTCTATAATCCCAAGACACGCGAGATACTGGAGGATTCGCTGATTTCCACAAAGGAATGGAGTGAGAACTCCCCTGTATTCTCGCCCGACGGTAAGACCATCTATTACCTGACTTGCAAGCAGGTGGAAGACCCCAACGACTATAAGAACGAAAAGTATAACCTCTGCCGGATAGCCTTTGATCCAGCTACGGGACGTTACGGAAACAAAGTGGATACCCTGTTCAATGCCGTCCGGATGGGCAAGAGCCTTACCTGGCCGCGCCCCAGCTATGATGGCAAGTGGATGCTTTTCACGTTGTCAGACTATGGTTATTTCTCCATCTGGCACCGTGAGAGCGAGCAGTGGCTGATGAACCTGCAGACTGGAGAATCACGCCCGTTCCAGGAAATCAACAGTAATGAAGCCGACAGCTACCACAACTGGAATGTGAACAGCCATTGGGTTGTATTCACCAGTCGCCGTGGTGACGGACTGCACACGCGCCTTTACCTCTCGTCTATTGATGACAACGGCAAGGGCACCAAACCGTTCCTGCTGCCTCAGGAGAATCCGTGGCAGTATTATGACGAGAGCCTTTATTCCTTTAATACCCCTGATTTCAGCAGCAAGAAGGTGGAGTTTGACAATCATGCGGCAGCCCGCGAAATCATGTCAGACAAAAGGAATACGACGAAGGTCAGGAAATAAGAACGAGGGTATGTCATCATTGGCATACCCTCGATTGATTGCTATTCGTTTCCCATGCAATTATAGGGCCGGGAACAAACTAATTTACTTTGTACTTCAAACTATCATCGGAAGCAATGCAAAGTATCATCGGATGAAGAACAAAGTAAATTAGTTTGTTCCCGACCTTATTATCGGAAGGGTTCCAAGGGCGTATTCATCACGCGCTCCACATCCTTAACATCGAAATTGACGCGTCTTTGTCCGAGGTCCGGCACGTTGAAACTCTTCAGATAGTTGTCGTAGAAAGTAGGTGATTCCTGGGGTAGGCAGAATGGCTTGTGAGCCTTACCATTCTTGTCAACATAGCAGAAATAGGGCTTGCCGTAAAGGCCGTCGTCACGCTTGGAGGCGAATACAAACCAGCGGCTGTTGCTGCTCCATGAGTGATAGGTGTCGCTCATCGGGCTGTTCACGAGGGCCAGCGAGTCAATGTGCATCGTCTGCAGGTCAAGCATTCGTAGATCGGTTTCGCGATGCCAAATGGGGAAAGTACCATAGTCTGCCACGGAATAGAGCAAGAAGCGCCCGTCGGGTGAAATCTTGGGGTGGCATACGGAGGTTTTGCCGGATGGCTGTCGGTGTGCCGTTACCACGGTGTCGGCTTTTTCTCCGATGGTTCCCGTCGTTTCATCGAACGGAATGCGGCAGAGTGAATATTGCAGCGTCGTGATGTCCTTGGCCTGATGGATGGCTTTGGCCGTACAATAATAGATGAATTTCCCGTCGGGAGAGAATGTGGGAAAGGTTTCAAACCAGGTGCTGTCAGCGAGCATCGGAGACGAGATGATACGGTTACCCTTCAGGTCGGCCACATAGACGTCCGACTCTGAATCGAAAACCTCCAGACGTTTCTCAGGCTTTGCATGGAATGCTGGTATAATCTTGTTGGTAGAGAATACGGCATAGCGGCCTGTCTTGCTGAAGTCAAAATAGACGCTGGAACCTGTGGGCGACTGAATGTCGAGTTTTCGCAGATGCCCATTCTCATTCAGTACGGCTCCGCCTTCTTTTCCACGCACGTACATCATGGAGAGGTCCGGATTCTGCCTGCTATGGATATGGCAGTTCATGCAGCGATTGCCCACCTGCCGGAAACTGCTGATGGCCCTTTCTTCAAAATTCTCTATGCAGCGTTCATGGATTTCCAGGTTCTGGAACACTTCGTAATCCGGTTCAATGAGTCGGTAGGTGAGCCATGAGTCGATGCTATCGCTGGCTACTTCCCAGGTGAACGGTGCAAATTGTGTCCATTGCCCGTCTTTGAGGGCCGTGACGGTGACTTCTATCTTTTTTCCCGTTTGTTCTTGCAAGAGTGTTTTCCATTCATCGATGTCGAAAACAGCCTCGCAGCCTTTTCCTGCAATGACCATGTCGGCCGCCTTTACTTCTATGGCTTCATAGTCGCCACGCACGAGGAAGTTGAGAGGTGCTATGTTTACGGGGATGGTCACGTTGGTATAGTCGGGATAGATGGGGGGCAGGTCCTGGCTCTTCTGCACGTCTTCCGGGTGGGGTGTGCAGGAAAGGAGGCTGCAAAGAATGGTCAGCAGCCAGATGTATATCTTTCGGTCTGTCATGGTCTCTTGTTTTGATAGTTTTGGTTGTAATAATACCAATAGGTGTCGTGAAACTTGGCGGTCATGGCTGTTCCGCGTACCTTATTATATTCGTTGAAGTCAGAGATTTGCTTCATGTCCTTGACGTATCTGAGGATTTCCTCGTTCGTGGCCTGCGTGCCAGCCATATAGATGAGCAACGCCTGTTGATAGAGCGGTTTGATGCGTGGCGCATTCCGATCCATGCAGTAGCGGTCGTAGTCGGATTTGAAACTGCCAATGTCGCCCGTGGTGAGGTCGGTGCATAGCAGATAGTCGAGCGCCACCAGGTTTTGGGGATTGCTGTCGAGCAGTTCCAGCAGGATTGTGCGGGCGAAGTCTCCGAGGCGTATGGTGTCTTTCTTGTTGATAAACTGCGCCTTTTCCTTATAGACAGGCATAGAGGGAGCCTTTTCGGCCCAGTTGCGGTAAGCATACGTCTTTTTGAGAATGCCCAGATATTTTTTGGCTGCAGGCTGGTCGCCGCTGATGAGATTGCATTCAGCCAGCCGTTTGATCATTCTCACGTTGCGGTTGTCGGGGGCGAAGACGTTTCCCATCATGGCAGCCCTCTCAGCATAGGTCACATCGCCCAGAACATAATACAGCTCGTTGATCATCTTGATTTCCAGCAGTGGCGCCTCCGGGCCAATCTGCCAAAGGGTGCCCATCTCTATTGGCGTAATCTTTAACAGGTTGTCGGGTAATTCTCCTTTCTGTGCCTGAGCCAGATTGTAAAGGAAAACGGTGTAAGGAGTGCGGTTCGTATCATTCTCCACGAGTTGCTTCACCCGTCCGTAGTTGCCCCAATTATATTCGTTGTCAACGGCGAGCAGCTTCTCCAGCTGCCATTCCGGACTGGTGAATTTGCCTGCTTCGGGTTTGCCGAAAAGCAGCCAACCGGGGAACAGCAACAAGGCCAGGAGGGCGCAGGCAAGTATTTTCCGCTTCTTGAAAACCGTGGAACAGAGCCAGAATATGATGGCATAGCCGATGAGGCTGATGGTGCTCGATAGGCTGTAGTCGTAGTAGAAATGGCGCCATGCCTCGATGGTCATGGCTGCTATGCCTACCAGATAGGCCCATTTGCCGCAACCCAGATTCTGGAATATGCGGCGGATGATGTCGCCCAAGAGCAACAATATGGCCGTCAGGATAGCGGCTCCCGCGAAGATGTAATAGTAGAACTGCGTGAAGAAGTCTCCCGTAAGGCGGGCCAGCCATCCCGGGCCGTTGTAGGATTGCAGATAGTCAGCCGTCCATAGGAAAATCTGGTTCTGCTCCTTGTAAAAGAAATGGTATGGATAGCAGAACTGGAAGAACGCCCAGCAGCCTGCAGCCCACAGGATGATCAGCCCTAAAGGCCAGTATCGTTTGAAGAAAGAGGTTATTATTTTGATATTCATACTGCAAAGGTAATAAAAAATCCAAAAAATAGCATGAAAGTATTATATGTTTTGGTGAATTTCATTTATCTTTGCACGCAGAAAGCGCACTTTGGCGTTTATGATGCCATTCCGTGTGAATCAATAATTATCTTTTAAGACCAGTCTATTATGAACAAAAGATCTTTTTTCAGTACGTTTCTTTACCTCTTTTCCAGTCTTGTGTTGATGGCTTGTGGCGGTAGCGACAGCGGTGGCAGTGATGATTCCACGCCGTCGGTAGCCGTGTCTTTATCCAGTTCTTCTATTGCAGAAGGTGCAGAGGTGGATGCCAACACCACAACGAGTATCACGCTCAATTATAACACGCCTGTGAATATCGTCTCTTCAGTCACGATTACCCTGAACGGTGCGAAGGTCACGGCACAGATGGTAAATCCTCCATCGCAGACGGTTTCCATTCCCGTGGAATTGGTACCAGGCAATTCCTATATACTCCAAATTCCTCAAGGAGCCTTCATCAGCAGCCGTAATGCCCAGTCTAAATCTCCGGCTCTGACCCTTCGTTTCACTACGAAGAAAGCAACAACGCCAGGGGATGACCTTCCTGACGGAACGGCATTGGAGATGACGCGTAAGTTGGGCTGGGGTTGGAATCTTGGCAATCACTTTGACACCAGCTCGGGTGCAGATGGAAAACATCCTGAGTGGGGCTATTGGGATGGTGCCAAACCCACAAAGGCGCTCTATGAAAATCTGAAAAAGGCGGGAGCCAGCACCGTGCGTATTCCTGTCACCTGGGGTAACTATCAGAGTATAAGTGATAAGAAATACACTATCGAGGCTGCTTATATGGCAGAAGTGAAGCAGAATGTAGAGTGGGCTGAGGCTGCCGGACTCAACGTGATTCTCAATCTGCATCATGATGAATATTGGCAGGATATCAAGACGGCTGCTACCGATGCAACCGTAAATGATCAGATCAAAGACCGTATCACGAAGACCTGGACACAGATTGCCAATGAATTCAAGGATAAGGGTAGGTTCCTTATCTTCGAAACGTTCAATGAGATTCAGGACGGCCAGTGGGGATGGGGAGCGAATCGCACCGATGGCGGCAAGCAATATAATACGCTCAACGCATGGAACCAGACAGCGGTGGATGCCATTCGAGCAACCGGAGGCAACAATGCCACCCGTTGGATTGGTGTCTGCGGCTATGCGGCCAATCCGTCGCTGACTATGGACCATCTGACGCTGCCCACTGATCCTGCTAACCGTATCATGGTGGGTGTTCACTTCTATGATCCGAGTTCATTCACGCTGTCACCCTATAAACCCAATGAAAATGGAAAGACAGAGTGGGGGCATACGGCTGCTGCCGGAAAGTATGACACGGGTTCCAATGAGGATCATGTGCGGGACATCTTCAGCAAACTCAAGGCGAAATATATCGACAAGAATATTCCCTGCTACATCGGAGAGTACGGTTGCACGTTGCATAAGACCGACCGTTCCAATTCTTTCCGCGCGTATTATCTGGAATACGTTTGCCGTGCGGCCTATGCTTATAATCTGCCTGTCGTCATTTGGGACAATAACGCAAATGATGGCGGTGGCGATGAGAAACATGGCTATTTCAATCATAACGACGGTTCTTTCCTGAACAATGCCGGCGACTTAGTGAAGACCATGATTAATGCCACGACCAGCACCGATGCTTCCTATACGCTCGATGCCGTCTATAACAAGGCTCCGAAATGATGCCGCAGGGAGCGCAATGTTTCTGGCACAATGTTTGCCGTTGATGATATTGAATACATATTATAATTTGTAAGATTATGCAAGAAAGAGATTTGTACAGAATGATCAACGAGAAAGAAGCCACGATTGCTTCAGCATCGTTTCCGGCGCTGATGCGCAAGGTATATACTTGGATGGCGCTGGCCCTGGTGATAACAGGCGTCACGGCATATGGCGTGGCTCATAGCCCGGCCATGATGCAGCTCATCTATGGCAACTCGTTCGTGATGTGGGGTCTGATTATCGCCGAACTGGCTCTGGTATTCATCGTTTCGGGTATGATCAACCGCTTGTCGCTGACTACAGCCACGTTGCTGTTTGTGCTCTATTCGGTCGTGAACGGCGCCACATTGTCAGTCATATTCCTGGGCTATAGTCAGTCGGTCATTGCCAAGACCTTCTTTATCACGGCGGGTATGTTTGGCGTGATGTCATTCTATGGCTACGTGACGAAGCAAGACCTGAGCGGCATCGGCAAAATCCTGTTTATGGCATTGATAGGCCTGATCATTGCCACCATCGTGAATCTGTTTGTCAGGAGCAGCATGTTCGATATGATTCTCTCCTACGTAGGAGTGGTCATCTTTGTCGGACTCACGGCTTGGGACACACAGAAAATCAAGCAGATGCTCCTGATGGCCGACGGAATGGACGAGAGTGTGCAGAAGATTGCCCTGATGGGAGCACTCAGTCTCTACCTCGACTTTATCAACCTGTTCCTCTATCTGCTCCGCATTTTTGGTGGCAATAGGGATTAAGCCTTAGACATATAGGAAAGATGGGATGGATAAAAATTCACCCCATCTTTTCTTTTTATGCAAAAATTAACCGATAAAAGTTTGGTAATATGCAATTAAATGTATAATTTTGCGGCCGAATTTAGCATAATTATACTTAGATGAAGGTAAAGAACAGCAGAATGGAGGCCCTGAAGATGCTCATTTCGAGTATGGAATTGGGCTCACAAGAGGAGGTGCTCCGTGCACTCGAGAAAGAGGGATTCAAGTTGACACAGGCCACGCTGAGCCGCGACCTGAAGCAGCTGAAGGTTGCCAAGGCTGCCTCGATGAACGGCAAGTATGTTTACGTTTTGCCCAATGAGACCATGTACAAACGAGTCAGCACGCCCCGTTCAGCCATGGAAATGCTGCAGTCGAGCGGATTCGTGAGCATCAATTTCTCGGGCAACATGGGTGTTATCAAGACGCGTCCAGGCTATGCCAGTTCTATTGCCTATAACATCGACAACAGCAATATTCCCCAGATACTGGGTACCATTGCCGGCGACGACACGATTTTCATCGTCATTAAGCAAGGTGTCAGTGAGCTGGATGTTATCGACGGACTAAGTATGGTTATTCCCAATATCAGATAAAAGAAAATGGAAGAAATAAAAGTCATGGTGGCTGATGCATCGCACGAGAAGTACGTTGACACCATCCTCGACACGATTACCGCAGCTGCCAAGGTTCGCGGCACGGGTATTGCCAAAAGAACCCACGAGTACGTGGCCACCAAAATGAAGGAAGCCAAGGCTGTTATCGCTCTCGAAGGCGAGAATTTTGCCGGATTCAGTTATATCGAAACGTGGGGAAACAAACAGTATGTGACCACTTCCGGTCTGATTGTTCATCCCGATTATCGCGGTTTGGGCGTAGCAAAGAAAATCAAGGATATGACTTTCTCTCTGGCTCGCATCCGTTGGCCTAAGGCCAAGATATTCTCGCTGACCAGCGGAGCCGCCGTGATGCAGATGAATACACAGTTGGGCTACAAGCCTGTCACCTTTGCTGAACTTACCGACGACGAGGCCTTCTGGCGCGGTTGCGAGGGTTGCATCAATGTGGATGTCCTGAAGCGTACGGGCCGTAAATACTGCATCTGTACGGGTATGCTCTTCGATCCCGAAGAACACCTGCCCGCCAAGATTCCCCAGGAGGTATTGGAAAGAATCAAAAAACTTGATGGCAAGGAATAAAAAGAGAGGGGATACATTGAAGAACAAGATAAAAAACAATAATTATTATGGCAGATAAGAAGAAAGTAGTGGTAGCCTTTTCCGGCGGATTAGACACTAGTTACACCGTGATGAAACTGAAGAACGACGGTTATGAAGTGTATGCAGCCTGCGCCAATACTGGCGGTTTCAGCGCTGAGCAACTGAAGAAGAACGAAGAAAACGCCTACAAGCTGGGCGCAAAGGAATATGTGACGCTCGACGTGACGCAAGAATACTATGAGAAGTCGCTGAAGTATATGATTTTCGGTAATGTGTTGCGCAACAACTGTTACCCCATCTCCGTCAGTTCGGAGCGCATCTTCCAGGCTATCGCCATTGCCCGCTATGCCAAGCAGATTGGTGCCGATGCCATTGCACACGGCTCGACGGGTGCCGGTAACGACCAGATCCGTTTCGATATGACTTTCCTCGTGATGGCTCCCGGCGTGGAGATTATCACCCTGACGCGCGACCATGCGCTGAGCCGCAAGGAGGAAGTGGACTATCTGAACGAGCACGGATTCTTTGCCGACTTCACCAAACTGAAGTATTCCTACAACGTAGGCATCTGGGGAACCAGCATCTGCGGTGGTGAGATTCTCGACCCCACGCAGGGACTGCCCGAAGAGGCTTACCTCAAGCATGTCACCAACCAGCAGCCTTCGCAACTGAAGATTACTTTCGAGAAAGGTGAAATCGTGGCTGTCAACGGCGAGAAGTTTGACGATAAGATTGCCGCCATCCAGAAGATTGAGGAGATTGGTGCATCCTATGCCATCGGCCGCGACTGCAACGTGGGCGATACCATCATCGGCATCAAGGGCCGCGTGGCTTTCGAGGCAGCCGCCCCGAAACTGATTATCGAGGCTCACCGTCTGTTGGAGAAGTCAACGCTCTCCAAGTGGCAGCAGTATTGGAAAGACCAGGTGGCCAACTGGTATGGCATGTTCCTCCACGAAAGCCAGTACCTTGAGCCGGTAATGCCTGACATGGAAGCCATGCTCACTTCCTCGCAGCGCAACGTGACGGGCACGGCCATCCTCGAACTCCGTCCTTACGGTTTCCAGACCGTAGGCGTGGATTCAGAAAACGACCTCACCAAGTCGAAACTCGGCGAATACGGCGAGATGCAACATGGCTGGACCAGCGATGAGGCCAAGGGCTTCATCAAGGTGAGCTCCACCCCCCTCCGCGTTTACTACGGCATCCATCCGGATGAGGAGAGGTAAAACCCCCTCCCTAACCCTCCCCGAGGGGAGGGAACTTATGGGATAAGTGATGGGAAAGAACGACGGTAATTATAACACTGCATCACCTGACAGGTATCTTCTCCTAAAGGATTTTGCCATTAAGAACAAGCAGTTTCCAACTGAGGCTGAGATGTTATTGTGGCAACATATCCGAGCGGGACGATTAAGCGTAAAATTCAACAGGCAGCACATTATAGGCGATTATATTGTGGATTTTGTTTGTATAGAGAAAAAACTTGTCATTGAGATGGATGGAGGTTATCACTCTGAGTATGAACAGATAGAAAAAGATGAGTTTAGGACTGAGCGGTTGAACGCAATGGGATTTACTGTAATCAGATTCTCTAACGAGGAAGTCATAGGAAACATACTTGGGGTTATCAATAAAATTAAAGTCAAATTGTCAGAATAAAATATGATAGCAAACAATACTTCCCTCCCCTCGGGGAGGGTTAGGGTGGGGGTTTTAGGCGCCGCCGGCTACACCGGTGGCGAACTGATTCGCCTGCTGCTCAACCATCCGCAGGCTGAGATTGGCTTCGCCAATTCCGAAAGTAATGCAGGTAATCTGGTTTCTGATGTACACGAAGGACTCATAGGCGAGACCGATTTGCGGTTTACGTCAGAGATGCCCTTCGATCAGGTTGATGTCCTGTTCTTCTGCTTCGGTCATGGCAAGAGTGAGCAGTTCCTGAAGGAACACGAAATTCCTGCTCATGTGAAGATTATCGACCTGGCCCAAGATTTCAGGCTGACCCCCTCCCAACCTCCCCGAGGGGAGGCTTCCCAGTCTTCAGTTCTCCCCATCGGGGGAGTTAGAGGGGGGGCGGGGGCTTTCGTCTATGGCCTGCCCGAGATACATAAGGCAGAGACCGCTGGAGCCATGAACGTGGCCAATCCCGGATGTTTCGCCACCTGCATTCAGTTGGGTCTGCTGCCGGCTGCCAAGATGGGGCTCATCAACGACGATGTGGCCGTGAATGGTATTACCGGAAGCACGGGAGCCGGACAGAAACCCGGTGCCACCACCCATTTCTCGTGGCGTAACAATAACATGAGCACCTACAAACTCTTCACCCACCAGCATCTGCACGAAATCTGCCAAAGTCTCAACGAAGTGAAACCCGCTGGAGCACCGCATATTACATCCCCCCTCTGTCCCCCCGAAGGGGGGATGAATGAGGTCTCCATCGACTTCATCCCTTATCGAGGTGATTTCGCTCGTGGAATTTTCGTCACCGAAGTCATCAAGACCGACCGTTCCTTAGAGGACATCGTGGCCTTCTATAAGGATTTCTATAAGGATGCCGCCTTCACCCACTACAGCGACAAGGCTATCGACCTGAAGCAGGTGGTGAACACCAACAAGTGTCTGGTACATTGCGACAAGTTTGGCAACAAACTCGTTATTACCTCCATCATCGACAACTTACTAAAGGGTGCCGTAGGCCAGGCCGTCCAGAACATGAACATCATGTTCTCGCTACCCGAAGATGCGGGTCTCCGGCTGAAAGCCTCTGCATTCTGAGAACTACATACTAATGCCTTCACGCCTTCTAAAATGCATGAAGTCGTTGGTTTTTGTTAATAGGAGCGGATACAAAGTAAATTAGTTTGTTCTTCAAAACATCATCCGATGAAGGTCAAAGTATCATCCGATGAAGAACAAACTAATTTACTTTGTTGTCTGGGTACTAATTAGCGGTTTCTAAAGAAGGCTTTAGCGCCTGCTCATTTCATGATTTTCCGCTTTCCCTTGATATATACGCCGGGCTTCTGCATATTGTTGACACGGCGTCCACTAAGGTCATAGACAGGACTGTTGACAGATGCTTCGGCTTGTATTCCGCCAATATGGGCTGTTGCCAAGTCCTCCACTTTCAGTTGCCAGGTCTTGCTGTTCACGGTAAGGCGGTATTCCCCGGCAGCGAGTTTCATGGCAAAGTCGCCGGCTTTCGACAGTTGATAGGTGTTGCCGATGCTGATGGGATCGTCCTTCACGCCTGTTGACAAACGATAGGTTGCATTATAGGTGTCCCAGCTGAGGTCGGTGCCGTCACTGAAGCAGAGCCAGATATCGCCTGTGGGTTTCACGTCGATATAATAGCTTGCACCGTCAGCGCATGGGGTCATGGCCTTACAGTTGCTCAGATTCCAGTCGCCCAGTTCTTCGCCGGTGCCTAAGGCATAGATTTGCTTGACTTCATGTTCCGTGCTGGAACTCTTGCCGAGGAATTCCTGAATGATGTAGAGGGCCTCTACAGCATGGCCGTTTGCATTAGTGTTTGTACCGAAGAGGCCTCTATTTAGCCATTCTCCGTATAAATTGTTGTTGAAGAAGTTTTCTTCGGGAAACCAATAAAGCAGACCTGTGACGTATGTTAAGTCTTTGATGGCAGTCACAAGGTCATCAATGAATTTTTTTTGTCCAGCAGGTGTGGCGGGCCATGTGCTACTGAAATCCTTAATTTTGTCTCCTGAAGGATAATATGCGTTATTATAAGCAGTCTCTACTATCATTACATCCTTTTGAGGGTAGTTGGTATGACAGTTAGAGAGGGTTGTTTTCAATGTGGCTAGGTTTCCGTGCCAAAAAGGATAGAAAGAGAGTCCAATAATGTCATAGTCAATATTGGCATTTTTGATCCTACTGAGCCATCCATTGAGAGTGGGCCAGTCCCCGCTGCGTTCTGAATGGAGGATAATCTTAGCTTCAGGACACATGATACGACAAGCGGCTACGGCATTATTCAGCAGGGTGGTGAAACGGGTCCAGTTGGCATCGCTGCTGTCGCTGTAGCATTGCTTGGGAGAGGAGGTGCCTTTGGGACCCCAGAGCATGCCGTAGGAGATTTCGTTGCCGGTCTGGATGAAGTCGGGCGTTGCGCCGTAGGCTTTCAGCGCGTTGAGGCATTCCTTGGTGTAGTCGTATATCTTGGTGTAGAGGTCGGCATCGCTCAGACTGCTCCATGCTGCCGGTGTGTATTGGTTGCTGGGGTCGGCCCAAGTGTCGCTATAGTGGAAATCCAGCATGAAGGCCATGCCAGCGTCTTTGATTTGCTTTCCCAATTTCTTCACGTAGTCGAGATCCTGGCAGACGCCCGTGGCTCCCGTGGGATTCACGAACAGTCGCACGCGGACGATGTTGAACCCGGCATCGTCGCGCAGGAATTCCAGCAGTTTGCCGTTTTCAATCTTGGTGCCGTTCACGTCGTAGTAGGCCACGTTGGCTTCCTCGTATTTCGTGAGCATAGAGAGGTCGCCTCCAGCATATTTTGTCTGGGCACTTCCACAAATGGATGCAAAAGCGAGGATGCCAGTAAGTAGAGTTCTGATTTTCATAAGTAGTTTTTGTTAAATGATGAGTCCGTTTGCGTGCAAAGGTATGGATAAAAAATGAAAGGGCAAAACTTTTACCTGAACTTTTTCATTTCCCTCAGGGCTGGCAGGGCACGACCTGTGCGGTTGTCGAAGAGTCCGCGGTTGAGCCATCCCTTGGTGACGGTGTTCTTGTAACCGTTTTCCTCAGGAAACCACCAGAATAGTCCCGTCACGTTACGGTGGCGGTTCAGTTCGCTGACGAGTTCTGCCGTGAACTGCCGCTGGCCCTCGATGCTGATGGGGTAATATTCGCTGTATTGCGAGGGCTTGGCCCAAGGGTCGTTCTCGTGACTATAATAGAAAGCGGTCTCCACAATCATCACGGGTTTCTGCGGAAATTCGCGCTCCAGCATGCGGAGCGTCTCGGAGAGGATGGGCAGCCGCTCGTGCCACATGGGATAGTAAGAGAGTCCGATGATGTCGTAATCAACGCCGAATGCCGCCAGTTTTTCGTAGTACGCACGGGTGGCAGCCGAATCCTGTGCGTGCTCCGTGTGAATGATAATTTTCGCCTCGGGACAAACCTCACGGCAGGCCTTCACACCACTCTTGAGCAACTGGCAGAGATAGGGCCAGCGCTCAGGCTTCAGCGGGTCAACCTTGGCTTTCGGCCATAGCATTCCGAAGGTGATTTCGTTGCCCACCTGAATGAGTTCAGGAGCGCATCCGGCCTTGACCATTGCCTGCAGGCAGCGGCGGGTGTATTGGTAGAGCGTATCGGGCAGTGCCACGCTGTCTGTTTGCAGCCAGTCATTAGGTATGAACTGTTTGCTGGGATCGGCCCAGGTGTCGCTGTAGTGGAAGTCGAGCATCAGCTGGTGTCCGGCCTGCTTGATGTCCTTAGATAGTGCAATCACGTAGTCGAGGTCTTGGCACACGCCTTCACCCTTGTGGGCTTGCGGTGCTTTTTCGGGATCCACGAAAAGCCGCACGCGCATGGCATTCCAACCTTGCTGGCGGAAGAAGCGGAGCGGACGCTTGATGAGCCGTCCCGACTCGGTGCGGAACTCCGTACCTTTTTCTATATACGAGGGCAGCAGCGAGATGTCGCCGCCGAGTAGTTTCTCTTGTGCAGAAACAGGAATGCAGCCCGAAAGCCACATTCCTGCGAATATAATGAGAAAACTAATATTTTTCATCTCTTGATGTATCGTTTGCCATTATGGATATAGATACCCGGGCGGTTGGGCACCACCTGCTGGCCGTTCAGGTTGTAGTAGCGGTTGTCGGGTAGTGGATTTTGAGATTCCATTATTTGTTCAATGTCCGTTGTGGAAGTGACATCGTTGACTTTGTTCTTACCACCTTCTGTATCTGTAGATATCTCAAAGTATGTTGTCTCGTTGATATCGTTGATGTCTATAGTCTGTGGACTGCCAGTACCCGTACTGAAGACGAAGTTGACGTAATCACTGGCGCTGTTGATGGTGTAGGTCTTTGCATACCACTGCTTACCATTGATTGTGGTGGTACTGGACACTTTGTCGCCAGGCCAATTGGAATTGGTTGGAGCATGAGTGCCGTCGCCTCCCCATGTCCAGAAGTTGACGTTGCTCCATCCTACCTTATCAGTGTTGACATAAATGGTGATGTCGTAAGGTTGGAAAGAATTAATTGTGTATTCGCGCGTTATAATACTAGAAACAGTGCTGCCAATAAGGAGACCAACCTTAAGTGTGCAGGCGCCGGTAATGTCGATGGAGGTACCAGAGGCCACTTTCGTGCTATAAGCAGTAGGTTCGCTGCCATCTAGGGTATAGACGAGCTGAGCATTAGCATCAGCTGAGATAGCAGAGAGTTTTACGCTAAGAGGAAGATTATACTCTCCAGAGGCTTTGTCCACCCAAGCTGTTTCGGCGTTCTTGTGCAAGAAATAGCGGTAGTGATAGCCAGAAAGAATCTCGATGTAGTTGTCGTTAGGCTTATAATCTTGGACGTTGTTACCAACGGCTACGAGGAGTTTACTGTTGACTAGGTTGGCATAATAGCCTTTGCTTCTTGCCATGTTTGAATAGGTGCTAGTATTTGTGATGCCAGCAGCTTTCCGAGCGGCTATCATTGCAGCAATCTCAGGTTTGTAGGCCTGCCAATGCTTCAAGAAAACACAAGGTGTGCCTGGCATACCGAGGAGGAAGGCATTGGCAGCGAGAGTATCACGTGTGATAGGGTCTTGTGCAGCATTGGCACGTCGCTCGGTGTCATGATTCTCTACAAAGGTAACGGAATAGCGGCGGTAATTAGTGTCAGACATAACACTGGTTCCACCAAGTTTTGTCCAGTCGTTATTATTGATGGCATCGCGAACAGTATACCGGAAGGGGAAGTCAAAGGCTGCACTCTGAATGGTGTTGTCTACTTTGGTGCCGTTGATCCATGTCTTCACGGCAGAGGCATTGCCGTCCCAGTATTCACCTACAGAAAACTGCGGTGCTGCAGCCTGATTATATTCACCAAAATAGGAGGCGGAGAAACCTTTAGCGACATCGTAACGGAATCCGGTATAACCTAGATAGTTAAGTAGGTATATTAGGTATGCTTTTACGTTGTTGCGCACGTTCTCACTTTTGTGGTCGAGATCGCGCAATTCGGGAAAATCTTCGCCTGTATCATTATTGCTGCTCAATTGGTAGCCATTATCCTTGGCCCAGTTCTTAGTAGCACCGCCATCATCATTAGCAACGATGTCTGTAGAATTCATCTGATAGGTCTTACCGTCATAAGGGTTGGTCTCTGTAGGGAAATCCACCCAATTGGAGACATTTCCGCGGTGGTTTACCACAATGTCTGCAATTGTCAGCAAGCCCTTATCCTTGAAAGTGTTTATCATCGATTTTAGCTCTGCTTCATTGCCGAAAGAGGAATTCTGGTTGTAGAAGTAGAGTGGGTTGTAACCCATGGAAGGATTGCTGGCTGCTTTTGCACTCTGCGGAACCCAGATGAGCGAGAAGGCTGAAGAAAGTTCGTTGGCTTGTGCCTCAAGCGTGCTCCAACGAGTGTCGGTGAAGGAATCCCAATAGAATCCTTGAAGCATAACGCCACCATAGTTGGCAGGCCATCCTTCGGCAGCCATGGTTTCCTGTGAAGTGCTCATGCAAAGGAGCAAAGCAAGTAGGAGTATCAGTAATTTCTTCATTGCTGTAAAAGTTTATAGGATTTTCTTTGCAAATATATTAAATATTTGCATTCAGTGTTTCCTAACCTGCTTACTTTTCGCTACTTGGTGTGTGCAAACGATTGCATCTGTTGCATAAAAACAGGCGGACATCCTTTGGGTGTCCGCCTGAGTGATATAGTATTAAAAGGTTAATTCGCAGGAGTAATGACTGCATACGACTTGGTGTCGCAAAGCGGGAAGAACTTGATGTGTACCTTACCCGAGAGGCTGACAGGAATATTATCGTTAGAGCCGTTGATAATATTGTCTAACGATCCGCCCCAGTTGCCGTCCTCGTTGTCCCAAGTGCCATTACCCTTGAACTTGATGACACCGGCTTCGGTGAAGGTGGCATCGCACTCCCAACAACGTTCGGCCTTATTGAAGGTCATCTCAACACCCTTGTCCCAGTCGTTGTTGACAGCGCTGCCTACCACGAAGACACTGTGGATAGGAGTCAGTTTGAAGGTCATGCTGGCAAGATTGACGTCGGCACGATAGAACCCAGGTTCGGGCATGACATTGCCAGAGCCACCGTCGTCTATCAGCGTACCGGTCAAACCGTCGGCATTGAGTGAGCCCGTACCATAGTTGCCATTGTCCCAATTGTCGGCAGCACCGCGGAACTTAAAGGCACCCTTGCCTCCAGTCCAACTGTCTTCCTGTGCATAGAAGAAACCAGTATATGTTCCTTCACCGTCAGCACAGTAGAGAGGCTGCTGGTAGTCACCACCCCAATTGTTGTTGCAACCAGCCTCATAGATGTATGGGGCAAAGGCAATTTCCTCGTAAGCCCAAGTCTGGTCGAGCATGTTGAAAATCAGACGAATATACTTCGTGTTGGCTTTGATACCTTCAATCTTGAAGTTGCCGCCAACATTGTTGTAGTTGAACTTGCCTTCTTCATCGCCTGCAGCCAGACAGCCACTCCAGTCACCACCCAAACCATTGTCGGGAGTTGCCTTGAACTCGATAGAAGTGGGATTACCCAGATCTTCCAACTTGAGCGTGCAAGTGAAGGTGGGGTTGGCATAAGGATCGTCACCTCCGTTGGAGAGCATGAAGTCGGTATTGTTGTTGTCCCATCCGTTCATAGTACCCGTGAGATAGTATGCAGCAGCAATCACGGGAGCCTTGGGTACTACATTGAAAGTAACCTTGCCTGCATCGATTTTAACGGCTGCGCCGTTCTGAATGGCATAGAGATAGACATTACCAACCACCGAACGAGACTCGGGGCGCAGGCCATAGAGAGAAGCGACATATTGTGAGAGGGCATTACCCGATACCTTACCATCGACAGTGGCAGGAAGCACAGTACCATCTTCGAATACAACCTCGGCCTTTGCAAGCTCTACTCCCTCAGGAAGAGCTGTGGCTGGAACGGTAAATGCCTGCACATCTAGTTCGTCGCTTACTTCAACGGCGTTGAGATCGATAAGAGCAATCTGACCGGCAGTGAATCCTGGCACAACTACAGCGCCTTCGGCCTCTGCTGTCTTCAGACCTGCGAATTCGTTATCCTCAGGACCGCAAGCGGTCATGAACAAACCCGCAAATGCGAGCATCAAATATAATGATAACTTTTTCATTGTTCTGTTCTTTTATCGCGTTAATGAATCTAATTATTCTACTGGTGTGATCAGCATTTTGCCAGTGATATCGTTGATATAGAAACGATAAGTACCCTTGTTTACGGCAATGTTCTTTGCTCCACCAACTCCAACTTTACCGAAGTCGTCGGCAGTTACAGTCCATTCTCCGTCTTCAGAGCCATAGCCCCAGTTTACGTCCCAACTATAGTTAGCACGGAACTTCAATTGGGTGTCTTCACCGATAGTGGTCTCAACATACCAGTTGTGAGGAGTTACCTGAGTCATCGCTACGCCGCCGTCACCAGGCCAACCGTTGAAACCACCAACGACGAACATAGCCTCATATTCAACAGGATTCTGTTCTTCAAGTTTTGTCCACGAGTAACTCATGTGGTGCTTGTCGAACGTGAAGGTGTAGTATTCAGCCGTCGGAGCTTTAATGGCACCGGCATCTGCCTGGATA